>ERZ808037.787-NODE-787-length-25687-cov-4.459000_pt1 | contig 25687 bp, 16 predicted proteins | sample MGYA00380190_ERZ808037 | MGnify/ENA primary metagenome ERZ808037 (study PRJEB31490, sample SAMN06133399) | mouse gut metagenome | isolation source: J9 | host: mice | place: China: Chengdu | collected 2015-05 ... | reverse complement strand
GCGTTGTCGTAAGGCGGCGGGAGACCCTTCGCTTCGCTCAGGATGACAGGGAATGTCATCCTGAGCGAAGCGAAGGGTCTCCCGCACCCGGCGCCATTAATGCAGGCAGATTCGAATGAGCAGGTCGTTCACCTTCTCGAACGGCTGATACCTCATCGGCATGTCGATCCACGTCGCCTTGTCGACGATGCTCTTGTAATGCGAGAACGCGGCGAAGCCCGCCTCGCCGTGATAGCTCCCCATGCCGGACTCGCCCACGCCGCCGAAGCGCATGTTCGACGTCGCGAGATGGATGACCGTCTCGTTCACGCAACCGCCGCCGAACTGGGCCTCGTTCATCACGCGCTCGATCGTCGGCCGGTCCTCCGAGAACAGGTAAAACGCAAGCGGTTTCGGGCGCTCGGCGATCTTGACGAGCGCGTCGTCGAGCGACGAATAGGTCAGCACCGGCAAGATCGGCCCGAAAATCTCCTCCTGCATGATCGGGTCATCCCAGTCGACGTCCACCATGATCGACGGCTCGATGCAAAGCGTCCGCGGCTCGCGGCTGCCGCCATAGCTGATCTTGCCCGTGTCCATGAGGTCGCTCAACCGCCTGAAATGCTTCTCGTTGACGATCTTGCCGTAAGTGTTGTTGCCGATGGGCGCCACGCCGAACTGGTCGCGAATCTGCAGCTCGAGCTCGCGCAGCAGCTCGTCGCGAATCGACTCGTCGCAGATGACGTAATCGGGCGCCACGCACGTCTGACCGCAGTTGAGGAACTTGCCCCACGCGATGCGGCGCGCCGCAAGCGGGATCTTCGCCGTCGAATCGACGATGCACGGGCTCTTCCCGCCGAGCTCGAGGATGGCCGGGCGCAGCATCTGCGCCGACTTCTCGAGCACGACCTTGCCGACCGCCTGGCTGCCCGTGAAGAACACGAGGTCGAAGTCCTGGTCGAGCAACTCCTGGTTCTCCTCGCGCCCGCCGAGCACGCACGCGACGTAATCGGCCGGGAACAAGTCGCCCAGGATGCGCGCCATGACCTCGCTCGTCGCCGGCGAATAGTTACTCGGCTTGACGACCGCGGTGCATCCGGCGGCGATCGCGTCGACGAGCGGCTCGACCGTCAGCAGGAACGGATAGTTCCACGGGCTGATGATGAGCACGTTGCCGAGCGGCGACGCCTGCTCATAGCACCGTGCGACGTAATGCGTGAGCGGCGTGCGGACGCGGCGCTTGCGCGCGAGCCGCCGCACGTTCTTCAGCATCCACGAGATCTCGCCGAGCACGAGCCCGACCTCGCACATGTAACTCTCCGAAGCGCTCTTGCCCAGGTCGGCGTAAAGCGCGTCGTTGATTTCCTCCTCATGCAGCAGGATCGCCTCGCGCAGCGCGGCGAGCGCCGAGATACGCGTCTCGACGTCGAGCGTTGCCCCCGACTGGAACAGCGCCCGCTGGTCCTCGAGCAGCTTCTTGAAATCCTTCTCGCTCATCGCGCGCCCTCCTTGTCCATGACCGCGTAATAGAACCGCTCGAGCTCCGGCGCGTCCCAGATCACGGGCACCGGGTAAAGCGGGTTCGCCTCGTGCGCCGCCGTGCGCGCGAGCTCGGGAACGTCCTCCTCGCGCACCTCCGGCAGCGTCTCGGGAATGTCCATCGCGCGGTTCTTCGCGCGGATCGCCTCGATGAAACGCGCCGCGGCCTCCGCATCGTCGTCATATTTCCCGGCAACGCCCGCCGCAAACGCGAGCTCGTGCAGCTGCCGGTCGATCGCGTGGCCGTAAGCCTCGAGCACATGCGGCAGCAGCACCGCGTTCGCCAACCCGTGCGGCGTGTCATACTTCCCGCCAAGCGAATGCGCGACCGCGTGGACGTAACCGACGTAAGATTTCGAGAACGCGTCCCCGGCGAGGAACGACGCGAGCAGCATCTGCTTGCGCGCCATCATGTCGTCTCCATCGTTGTAGGCGTTCTCGAGGTAAAGGAAGATCAGCTTCACGGCGCTCAGCGCCTCGTGGCGCGTGTCGGACGTCGTCGAGCCACCGATATAGGCCTCGACCGCGTGCGTCAGCGCGTCCATGCCGGTCGTCGACGTGATGTGCGGCGGCAGCGTGCGCGTCGTCTCGGGGTCGAGCACGGCATAGCGCGGGATGAGCGGGAAATCCATGATCGCGTATTTATGCCGCGTCTCCTCGTCGATCACGACCGCCGCAACCGTCGTCTCCGAGCCGGTGCCAGCCGTCGTCGGAATCGCGAACAGCGGCGGGATGCGCTTCCACACGCGCAGGATGCCGCCCATCTGCTCGCATGTGCGGTTCGGCCACGCGATGCGCGCGCCGACCGCCTTCGCCGTGTCCATCGACGAGCCGCCGCCGAACCCGATGAGCGCCGAGCAGCCGTTCTGCTTGTAAGCCTCGACCGCACGCTCCACGACGTCGGTCGTCGGGTTCGGAATCGTCTCGAACACGGCGCATTTCACGCCCGCCTCCGCGAGCGCCTTCTCGAGCGGCTCGGTGATCCCGAGCGCGCGAATCGGCCCGTCCGTGACGAGCAGCACCGAGTCGCTGCCGATTCGCGCAAGCATCGGCGGAATGTCCGTCACCCGATGCAGCACCTGCGGCTTGCGATAAGGCAGCACGGGCAACGCCGCGCGCATCCCCTTCTGAAACACGCGGCACCCCACCTTCAAAGCTGGATGCATGAGCTCCCCCTCCTAAAGCAAAACGCCCGTCGTCGACGAGCGTTCCCTCAAGCTATTTCTTAGTCGACGTAGATTTCCTTTTCCACGACAAGGTCGTTCTTGATCTTGCCGACGAGCTTCTGCAGCGCGTCGATGCAGCGCGGGCGGATGTCGGCGCCGATGAGCACATACATCAGCGAATCGCCCACCTCGCAGACGCCCTCGTTGAGCCACACGCGCACGTAATAGACGCCATCCCAGGTCAGCGCCTCGGCGATAGCCTCCTCGACGCCCTTCTCGTCGTAAGAGAACTCGACTTTCGCGACCGCGGGCATCTCCTGGCCCTCGCGCACCTGTGCCTTCGCAGTCGAACGCACGATGCCGTTGTGCGTGAGGAACATGCCGCACTTGTCCGCATCCGGCGAGGCCTTTGCTTCGGTGAGCCAACTGTCGATTGAAGGTTCCACTTTACCCATTCGAAATCCTTTCTCTTTGAAGCTCTGTTATTGTAGGCGAAACGGTAATCAATCGGATGAACTATTCTCGAAGAAAGCGAACCGATATGTCACTTCCCAAATCTGACCTCACGAAACAGGCTGACGGCCGCACGACGACGGAACTCGGGGCCGTGCTGCCCAAGACGGCTGAAGTGCGCGACGGGCACCTGTTCGTCGGCGGCGTCGACCTGGTCGAGCTCGCGCACGAGCGGGGCACGGCGCTTTACGTCTTCGACGAAGCCGACCTGCGTGACCGCATGGAGCAATACCGCGAGTCGTTCCGCGCGGCCTATCCGAACTCCGACGTGCTTTACGCGTCGAAGGCGTTCCTCAACAAGGAAGTGCTGCGCATCGCGAACGACGAGGGAATGTGCCTCGACGTGTCGGGCGGCGGCGAGCTCGCGATCGCACGCGCCGTCGGCTTCCCGATGGAGCGCGTCTTCGTGCACGGCAACAACAAGACCGAGCGCGAGCTGCGCGAGGCGATCGAGGCGGGCGTCGGGCGCATCGTGCTCGACACACGCATCGAGTTGGAGCGCGTCTCCCGCATCGCGGGCGAGATCGGCGTGACGCAGAAGGTCCTCATGCGCGTCACGCCCGGCGTCGAGGCCGACACGCATGAATACATCAAGACCGGCTGCGAGGACTCGAAGTTCGGGTTCACCATGCTCGACGATTTCGCGTTCCGCTGCGTCGCCGACGTGATGGCCGCGCCGAACGTGGAGCTCACGGGCTTCCACTGCCACATCGGATCGCAGATCTTCGCGCTGCACTCGTTCCGCGAAGCGGTGCAGGTCATGGTCGAGTTCGCAGCGCGCGTGCGCGACGAATATGGCCTCGAGATCGAGGACCTCGACATGGGCGGCGGACTCGGCATCGCCTACACTGCCGATGAGAAGCCCTCGTCAATCCGCGATTTCGCAGAATGCACGGCGGGCGCGGTGCGTGAATTCTGCGCGGAGCACGGCCTGCGCGAGCCGCGGCTGCTCGTCGAACCGGGCCGCTCGCTCGTGGCGAACGCGGGCATCACGCTTTACACGATTGGAGTGATGAAGACGCTGCCCGGAATCCGGAAATACATCGGCGTCGACGGCGGCATGTCGGACAACATCCGCACCGCGCTTTACCACGCCGATTACGAAGCCACCATCGCGAACAAGGCCGACGAACCGCGCACCGAGGTCGTGACGATCGCCGGCAAGCACTGCGAGTCGGGCGACGCCGTCGTGCTCGACGGTTCGCTGCAGGCCCCCGAAATCGGCGACATCGTCTGCGTGTTCGGCACGGGCGCTTACTGCTACACGATGGCCTCGACCTACAACGGCCAACCGCGCCCCGCCATCGTCTTCGTCCGCGACGGGCGCGCACGCGTCGTCACCCGCCGCGAGACCTACGAAGACCTCATGTCCCGCGACCTGTAAGACAACAAACTTACCGTCAGGCCCCGCGGGAGATCCTTCGCTTCGCTCAGGATGACATTGGCTGCCGGGGGAGCGAAGGATCTCTTCGGGGGCCTGGCCGGGCCGGACGGCGACGCGGTAAGCTTCTTGTTGGAACCTTGTTGGAGTCCTGTCCATTTCCGAGGGAATCGGCGTTGGGGTTCGTACGGTTTAACTGTGAGATTTGAGCATTAGCCTTCTTCCTTGCCGAAAAGCAAGAAAGAAAGGCTCAGAGATGAACAAGGTGACACGCGTCCTCGTGGCGCTCGTGCTCGCATTCGGACTCGCGCTGCCGGCGGAGATCACCGCACCGGAGCGCGCTTGGGCGGCGAGCTCCTTCACGGTGGATGCGCAGAAATCGGACAGCTATTACGAATTCGCGCAGAGCGACATCCGCACGCGCAAGTGGACGGTCAACGGCCATGAGGCGTTCTGCGTCAATCCCGGCTATGGCGGCAAGACCGGCACGATGCGGGCGAAGACCCTCGAGGTGTCGGACTGCAAGAGCGAGAAGGTCTATCGCGCGCTCGTCGGCGCGATTTACTACTCGACCGGCGGGCCCGCAGCGGCCGCCAAGAAGGGCAAGAGCCTCATGTCCAAGAAGGACTGGGCGGGAAGCAGCATGACCGCGGACGCCATCTATGCCAACCAGCACGTCCTCCTGGGCTATTACTACAACAAATGCAGCTGGACCGAGACGTTCCGGGGCAACAAGGCACCCTTCGACTACGAAAGCCCCGGCGCGACTTACAAGAGCTGGTTCGACTTGAACATGAAGCCGGGTTCGGGCGCGTCGTGGTCGACCGCCTCCACCTGGGGCTCGAAGATCATCGCGCTCACGAACGACGAGGACATGATGAGGTATGGCGGCTACACCTTCAAAGACTTCGCGAAGAAGGTCGTGCTCGTGAAATCAACCAACACCGACGGATGGCGCTTCCAGGACCTCGTCACGTGGTCGTGGGAGAAACCGACGCTCGGGCGCCTCAGCCTGAAGAAAAGGTCGGCGAGCGCAGCGGTCACGAACGGCAACCCGTACTACTCGCTCGAAGGGGCGGAATATGGCGTTTACAAATCCCAGGCAAAGGCGAACTCGGACCAAGGCAGGGTCGGGACGCTCACGGTCGGAGCGGACGGCAAGTCGAACACGATCAAGGATTTGGATAAGGGGACCTATTACGTAAAGGAAACGAAGGCTCCTGCAGGCTTTGCGAAGGATCCTGCGACCCACAAGGCCGCGGTCAAAGGCGGCGAAACGACGACGCTCGAAGTCGAAGAGGTCCCGCTCGGCGACCTGACGAGCACCCGCGTGACGAAGAGCGATGCGGACGGGGATGCCGCCATCCCCCAGGCGGCAGGCTCCCTCGAGGGCGCGGAGTTCACGTTCCGCTTCTATGCCGGCAATTACGACGAATCGAGCCTTCCCCCGACGTCGACCAGGACATGGGTCATGAAGACCGACGCTGGCGGCGTGGCGACCCCGCTCCACGGCAACGCGCGCAAGGTCACAGGCGACGACTTTTACGCCGACGCGAGCGGGCGGCCCATCATCCCCCTGGGGACCGTCACCTGTATCGAGACGAAGGCACCGGAGGGATATGAGCTCGGATGGAGGGACCCCGACGGCGCGCTCCATGAGCCGAAGCTTTTCGTCTCGCGCGTCAAGCAAGATGGCAGCTCCGTCAAAGTCGAGCCCGTGAACTATTCGGGCAGCGAGCAGCTCGCCGGCTCGAACTCGCCCGTCGCGCTCGACTCGATCGCCCGGGGCAACATCGAGGGCGTCAAGACGACGGCGGGCTCGGCAAACGGCAGGCCGCTGGGAGCCGCGAAGCTCGCCGGCGCGAAGATCGCCGTCATCAACCGCAACAAGCTCGCCGTGACGTCGCCGGAAGACGGCGAGACCGAAATCGGGCCCGGCGGGACGGCATGCGTCCTCACGAGCGACGAGGACGGTGCGTTCAGCACTATGAACTCGTCCGCGAACGGCTGGTCAATCCCGGCCTCGTGGGACGGTTGCGCGCTGCCTTGCGGCACCTATGAGCTGCGGGAAGTCGCGCCGCCAGAAGGCCACGTGCTGGATGCCGCATGGTCGGCGATCGTCGAGGTCGACGCGCAGGGCAGCACCGTTTCCGTCAGCCTCGCGGACCCCGTCGCCCGGGGTGACCTCCAGCTGTTCAAGGTCGAGGACAAGACGCAGCGCCCCATCGGGAACGTGCCCTTCGTCATCACCTGCGACGAGACCGGTGAGCGCCACGTGGCGGTGACCGACGCCGACGGCTTCCTCTCGACGGCCGCCTCGCACCGCCTGCACACGAGCGCCACCAACTCCAACGACGCCGCCCTCTCGGAACGCCGGGAAGCGAGCGAATACGGCGAAGCCGACGGCACGTTCGTAATCGACGAGACCCTCTTGGACGACAGCGCGGGAATCTGGTTCACGGGACGCGCGGGCTCAGGCGGAGAAGACGCCGACGACGCTCGCGGCGCGCTTCCTTACGGCACCTACACCCTCGACGAGGTCCGCTGCAAGACCAACGAGAACTTCAAGCTCGTCTTCGGCAAGAAGGTGACCGTGAGCGAAGACGGCCAGAAAGACGAACCCCTGATGATTGCTGACGAAAGCCGCCCGATGATCGCAACGACGCTCACCGACGCGGAAGGCACCCACTCGACCCCGGCTGGCGGCACGGCCCAGCTGACCGATTCCGTCGACTGCGCCGACTTCGATTCCGGGTCTTACCTGTTCAAGGGAGCCCTGCACGTCGTCGGCGAGGACGGGACGGACTTGGGCGTCGTCGCCACAGCCGAGAAGCAGGCGAAGGTCGGCTCCCCGCAAGACACCGTCGACGTTGACTTCTCCGTCGATGCATCGGAGCGCGCTGACAGCGCGACGCGCCTCGTCGCGACCGAGGAAGTCTTCAACGAGTCGGCCACGCTCGTCGCAAGGCACGCCGACCTGACCGACGAGGACCAGACGGTGCACGTCCCCGCGATCGAAACGACGCTGACCGACGCAGCTGACGGCGACCACCAAATCGCATCGACCGGCCCGCAAACCGTAACCGACCGGGTCGTCTTCCGGGGGCTGACGCCCTCGACGGAATATGCGGCGCGCCTCGAGCTTCACAAGAAGAACGCCGACGGCACAGACGGCGGGGCGCTGCTCGACGCAGACGGCGAGGCGGTCGTCGCGACGCAGAAGTTCATCCCGCCGACCGCCGACGGCACCGTCGACGTGAGCGTCACGTTCGTTCCCGCCGATGGAGGCGGATATGGCATCGTCGCATTCGAGGAAATCAGCCACCACGGCACCGTCTATGCTGCGCACGCCGACATTTCCGACGAATCGCAGACGGTTTACACCCCCAAGATAACCACGACCGCGACCGACGCGGCGACCGGCACCCACATCGCGCGCCTCGGCAACCACCTGGCAATCGACGACGTGATCGAATACGCATCGTTCGAAAGAGGCACCCGATGCACCGTCAACGGTGTGGCGCACCGACGCGACGCGAGCGGGACCGACGCCGGCGCGCTCTTGGACTCGTCGGGCAACCCCGTCACCGCGTCGGCGAGCTTCGAGGCCGACTCCCCGGATGGCAACGTGACGCTCTCCTTCGAGGCCGACGTCGAGCTGGATCCAAACGAGGCGGTCGTCATCTTCGAAGAGGCGGTGGATGACGAAACGGGCGCCGTTATCGCGGCCCATGCCGACATCGCCGACGAGTCCCAGACGATCCATGTGCCCGAAATCGCCACCACCGCTGTCGTGAAGGGCAAGGGGACTCGCTTCGCGAGCTCCACGTCGGCGTTCGTCATCGCCGACACAATCGAATTCGAAAAGCTGCAATCGGGCGTCGAATATGTCGTGCACGGCGAAGCGCACGGAGTCGACGCCGACGGCAACGACGCCGGCGTGCTCACGGGCGAGGACGGCAAGCCAATCGAGAGCACGCGGACCTTCAAGCCCGAAAACGACGTGGGCGAAACCGTCGTCGAAGTCGAGATCGACCCGAGGCTTGCCACGGCGAAGACGGTCATGTTCGAGAAAATCGGCGTTAAAGCCGGCGACGGCATCGCCTGGATCGCCGAGCACAAGGACATCGAGGACGCCGACCAGACCATCTTCGTGCCGGCAATCACCACGGAAGCTCACGACAAGACGACCGGCACGCATAACGGCACCGCCGGGTCTCCTGCGACAGCCATCGATGAGATCTCCCTCTCCGGACTCAGCGAGGGCGAGCATTACATCATCAAGGGGACGCTGATTGACAAGGCGACCGGCAAGCCGTTCCTGGACAACGGCTGCGAAGTGACTGCTGAGCTGCCCTTCGCGGCAGAAGGAGAGAACTGCATGGAGGCGATCGAGTTCGACATCGGGCATGCAGTCCCCGATGGGACCGACCTTGTGATATTCGAGCGCGTCTACGACGCCAAGGGGGATTTGGTCGCGCGGCACGAGGATATGGACTCGCAAGGGCAATCCGTCAGCTATCGGGACCCATCCCCGCTCGAAAAGGCCGGGGAGACCTTCGACAAGACAGGGTGGCGGCTCGTGCGCTATTGGTGGGTCCTCGCCGCCCTCGGCACAGGGCTCCTACTCACCGCCGCGATCCGCCGCGCGGCCTCATCGAAGCCAGCCCACGACAAAAGGGGAAAGCGAGGGCAGGTTGGCAAACATGCATAAGGGATCGGGGCTGGCAACCGCGGGGCTGCTGGCCCTCGCCTGCCTCGGCGTGCTCGCGGCAGCAAGCGCCTGGATGGGGTCGCGCGCCGAAGCGTCGCCCGATCCCAATGACCGCATCGCCTCCAAGAGCCCCTGCCCGGTCGACTGGGATTACTGGCTTGCCGTCAATCCGGACATCGTTGCCTGGATTGAGATACCCGGAACCGCCATCAGCCAGCCGGTCGCGCAAGCGCCCCCAGACGACCCGGAGTTTTACCTGACCCATGACGTGCGCCGAGAATGGAACCTTTACGGCTGCCCCTACGTTGACGCGGAATGCGCTTCGGGCGTCGACTCGCCGAGCGTGGTGATCTCGGGACACAACATCGACACGCCTCCAGCGATGTTCCACGAGATCGCCGAGTTCCACGACCCCGAATTCCTGGCAGACCATCGCGAGGTCGTCCTCTACACGCCCCACGACACCAAGCACCTGAGCGTCATCGGTTCGAAGACCGTGCCCGGATGGACCGCGGAGAAGCCGACCAGGTTCGCCACAGCTCGCGATTTCCAAGTCTGGCGCAATGGAAAGCTGGCCGAATTCGGCCGACCGCCCGAAGACGACTTCGGTCAAATGGTTACGCTCTGCTCGTGCAGCTATTTCGACAACCCAAGCGACGAGCGCACCCTGGTTTATGCTTACCGTGTTGCCGCCTGAACAGGCCAGACGGCAACACGGAAGGCGGGATTATTCTTCGTCGCCGTTTCCGAGCTCGACGACGACCTCGGTCGTGTGGTTCGGCTTGTCGTGCTGCGCGGCCTCGATTTCCTGACGAATAAGCGGACTCTCGATCGACTCGAGCATCTCGCTCGCTTCGCGCGCGTGCTCGGCGCCAGCCGTCTGGCGCGTCGTCTGCGCATCGCTCGTCGTCAGGTAAGACACGCCGCGCGCATGGGCGGCTTTCGCCTGCAACATGAGGAACATGAAGCCTGCGATACCCGCGAGCGTCGAGGCCGAAAGAATCGCCACCTTCGCATTGGTCACGAGCTCGGGATGCACGGGGAACGCCAGGTTCGCCACGAAAATCGCCATCGTGAAACCGACGCCACCGAGAATCGCAGCGCCGAGCATGTGGACCCAGTTCACGTTCTCGGGAAGCGCCGCGAGCCTGGTCTTCACGACGACGAAGCTGAACAGCATGATGCCGATCGGCTTGCCGAGCAAAAGGCCGAGAAACACGCCGAAGAACACCGGCGAGGTGACCATCGCCCCGAGGTTGCCGCTGACGAACGAAACGTCTGCGTTAGTCAACGCGAACAGTGGCAAGATGCCGAAGTACACCCATGGGTAAAGCTTGCGCTCGAGACGCGTCGCCGGCGGGACCACCTGACGCGACACCTTGGAGATAACCGCCACCATCTCGAGATAGCCGCCCTGCGACGACACGGGAACCTCCGGCTGGTAGACCTCCTCGACGCGCTGAACGGCCTCACCCGACCATTTCACGAAATTGCGCAGGTTCACACGCGAACCCGTCGGGATCGTGAACGCGAGCAACACGCCCGCGATCGTCGAATGAACCCCCGACATGAAAACGCAGTACCACAACGCCACGCCCACGAGCAGGTAAGGCGTAAGCGCGTAGACATGCAACTTGTTCATGATGACGAGCACCACGACGACGCCCGCCGCGCATGCAAGCCAGAACAGACTCGGCGACTGACCGTAGAACACGGCGATGACCACGATCGCGATGATGTCATCGGCCACCGCAAGCGTCGAAAGGAACACGCGCACGCCGTTCGGCACGCGGTTGCCCAACAGCGCCAAGATGCCGAGCGCAAACGCGATGTCCGTCGCGGTCGGCACGCCCCAACCATGGGCGCTTTCGGGATTGGTCGCGTTGAAGATGCTGTAAATCACGATGGGCGCAAGCACGCCGCCGAACGCGGCGATGATCGGCAGTAGCGCCTGGCGAATGTTCGTCAGCTCCCCCGCCGTCATCTCATACTTGATTTCAAGTCCGACCAGCAAGAAGAAAACCGCCATGAAGATGTCGTTGATGATCTCGTGGACGGGCATCGCGACCTGCGCCCCGCCGGCCACAAATCCAAGGGGAAACTCGAGCACGGCCTCGAAGTATTCCATTGCCGGAGTGTTCGCGATGATGAGCGCAACGATGGCCGCGAGCAACATGATGCCCGCCGCCTTCGTCGACGAATAAGCCAATGTCAACAACTTGCCGAAGCGCCGTTGATTCTTGCGCGCCTCATCTTTGTAAACGCTCGCCGCCTGCCTGCGAATGAATTCTTTCTGCTCTTCGGAGCCCTCTTCGAAATCAGGCACGCTGGCGGCATCGTTCTCAGCCATGCGATGTCTCCCCGCTTTTTGTGGAATCGGTCATGATTATCTCACATTACGCCAAGCAAAGGTAAGGTGTGGAGATGCAACACGAAAGGAGCTTCACACAACCATGACCACCATCAAGCCTTTCAAGGCGGTGCGAGCGACCGCAGAGTCGGCGCCGACCGTTGCCGCCTTGCCCTATGACGTGCAGAACGTAACCGAAGCGCGCGCGATCGTGGCAAGCAACCCGCGCTCGTTCCTCGCCATCGACGAACCCGTCGTGAACTTTCCGGAAGGCACCGACCCGTTCGATTTGCTCGTCTACCTCAAAGCCGGCAGCATGCTGCGAGACAAGAAGACGCGCGGCGACTTCACGGCAGATGAGACGCCGTCGTTTTACCTTTACGAGCTGACGATGGACGGACGCGTCCAGAACGGCCTTGTCGGATGCGTCGCCATCGACGACTACCTGAACGGCATCGTCAAGGAGCACGAGTCGACCCGCGTCGACAAGGAGGTCGACCGCATCAACCACGTGCGCGGCTGCGAGGCGCAGACCGGCCCCATCTTCCTCGCCCATCACTTCGACGAAACGCTCGCCGATGCTTACGCGAAGGTGAAGCAAGGCGAGCCGATTTTCGATTTCACCGCTGACGACGGCGTGCGCCACCGCGGCTTCATTATCCCCGAAGGGCTCACGGCAACCATCATCGAGCGTTTCGACGCGCTCGGACGCGTCTACATCGCCGACGGTCACCATCGCGTCGCCGCCGCCGCGGAAGTCGCGAAAGCGCGCCGCGTCGCGCGCGGCTCGAGCGAGCCGACTGAAGAGTCGGACTTCTTCCTCGCGGTGCTCTTCGCTGACTCCGAGCTAAAGATCTGGCCCTATGAGCGCGTCGTAAAAGACCTGAACGGCCTCACATCCGAAGAGTTCATGACCGAGATGCGCAGCCGCTTCGAAGTGGAGGAGATCGTCGCGCCCGAGTTCGGTTGCGAGCCGTTCACGATTCGCGGGGCGAACGACCCGGTCGCCGCCGAAGAACTCGTGAAGCCGCGCGCGCTCGGCGAGTTCTGCACCTATCTCGACGGCCGGTGGTATCGCTGTTTCATTCCCAAAGAGAACATCCCCGAAGGCCCGCGCGAAAGCCTCGAGGCGCAGATGCTGCAACGCCAGCTGTTCGCGCCCGTGCTCGGCATCGCCGACCCGCGCCGCTCGCCGCGCATCGACTTCATCGGCGGCATCCGCGGTCTGGCCGAGCTCGAGCGCCGCTGCGACGAAGACTGCGCCGCCGCGTTCGCCCTGTCGCCGACGAGCATCGACGAGCTGTTCGCCGTCGCCGACGCGAACCTCCTCATGCCCCCGAAATCGACCTGGTTCGAGCCCAAGCTCCGCAGCGGCCTCTTCATCCACGAGATTTAACCAGGGCGCGGCAAAGGGCCACGTCCCTTTGCCGCGCTCTATCCCCGTGCAGCATCCACGAGCGCGCGAAACAGACGCTTGGAGTGCGGGCGAGTGCGCCACATGTGCTCGGGATGCCACTGGACGCCGACGACAAACAGGTCGCCGGGCAGCTCGATGCCCTCGACGACACCGTCGTCAGGCGACACCGCGTTCACCACCAAACCCTCGCCCAACTCGGCAACGCTCTGATGATGAATCGTGTTCACGCCAAGACGCGATGCCTCGACAATCGACTCGAGGCGCGTGCCCCCCACAACGTCAACCATATGCGCGGGCATGTCGAACGGGCGCCCCTGGACATGCTGCAACGCATCCTCCGACACCTGCGAGCGGATGTCCTGATGCAACGTCCCGCCGAGCGCAACGTTTAAAGACTGCATTCCCCGGCAAATGCCGAGAATCGGCTTGCCGGCCGCGATGGCCGCCGGCACGAGCGCCTGCTCCATCTTGTCGCGCGCCGTGGCCGAGCGCCCCGTGTGCGGCTTGCGCCACGCGCCGTAACGCGCCGGGTCTATGTCCTGCCCGCCCGGAATGAGGAAACCGTCGCACGCCTCGACGATGCGCTCGATATGCGCCGGGTCATCCGTAGCAGGCAACACGACCGGCACTGCGCCGCACTCGAGCAACCCGCTCAGATAGCCGTCGCCGACGGACAAACCCGTCCACTCGAAATCGTAACGCGGAACCACGCCGATGACTGGCGCATCGGCGCGCCCCGCCGGCATCTGGAAACGCTTCTCCATGAGCCGTGGCCAGATGTCGGCCAACGTGAAGCGATATTTCACCATCGACGCAATCGGCTCGAGGTAGACCCACTCGCCCGGCTCAAGCGACCCGGTCGCCAGCACGAGCAGCAAGTCGGCCCAGAACGGAACCGGCCGTCCATAGACCTCGGCGCCATAGCCGCTCTCCATGAGCGCCGCCTTCGCCGCACGGACATCATCCTCGCCCACGCCGGAAAGCAGCGAATCGAGCACGTCGAGGTTGCGGTCACTGTAAAACACCGCCCGCACGAGCACGGCATAGGCAAGGCAATACTCGAAAGGCATCGCATCTGCCGGACGGATCTCGACGAAGTTCTTCAACCGCGCGTCGGGCCACACCATCGACAGCGCATGCTCGATCTCCGCATCCGTCATCTCGCGGTTGGCGTAAACCTCGTCGAACGTCTGCGCCCCGACGAACCGCCATCCCTCCGACGCATCCGCATCGGGCACGAGAATCGCCTCGCGGCTCAAGATGTAATCGGCGTAACCGGCAAACGAGAAGCCAGGGTCAAGCGAACCGGGAATCGTGCCGACGCGGTCCTGGTTCATCCCCGCCCACACAGCCGTGCGAACGAGCTGGCACTTCCGCTCCTCGCCTTCGAACTTGGGCGAGTTATCGCAAATGAGCGCGAGAATCGGCGCGATGACCTGTGCAATGCGCAGCTTCCGCATCGCATCGGCCTCGTTGCGGAAATCAATTGAGACCTGCAGCGCCGCCGTCCCGCGCATCATGCAGATTCCCTCATAGGCCTGCGCCCCGAGGAACTCCGTCATGCACCGATAGCGGAACTTCGGAATCAGCTCGAGATCGCGCGCGCGAGCCGACGGGTTATACCCGAGCATCGGCGTCTCAAGTCCGAACTCCTCGAGCACGGGGTCGAGCCGATGCCGGAAATCGAGATAGGCGCGCTCGATCTCGCCCACCGTTTTAAACGGCCCCGCCGAGATCTCAAGCTGCGCTGCCGGCTCGATCGTGATCGCCTCGCCCTTGCGCGAAAGCCCCACGATGTCGTCCCCGTCCTGCATCACCTCGTCATACGCCGGGGCAAGCCGCCGCAGCACGTCACGCACCCCTCCTGGCTCCGAATACGTCACCGGTGCATGCGTCCCCTTATGCACCAACACGTGCTCAAGCTCAAAGCCGAGGCTGCGCGTGAACTTGTCACCGCGCTCGAAGAACGCAACCATCTTGTCGCGATTAACGTCGTGAAAAACAGTCATGGCCCATCTAGTCCTAGCTCATTCCTAGGTTTTACCTTTTTCACTACTGTATCATACTGGATTCACCGGAAAGGACGGAGTCGAACGTGTTCAAAACGTATCTGCGGTTCAAAACGATGTTCGGCCGCGCCCGCGTCTATCAGGTCGAAGACGACGCAGGCGAGTCCGTGCGCCTTCTCGAGGTCGGCCGCATCGTCCAATCGGGGACATACGTGAGCGACGAACGCTGCTACGACCTCGTCTTCGAATATCTCAAGAAATATGACCTCTTGTTCGACGGCCGCGACGTGCGCCGCATATGCGTGCTCGGCTGTGGCGGCTACGACTACCCCGAGCACCTCATCGCCCATCATCCCGAAGTGACCGTCGACGCCGTGGAAATCGACCCGGCCATCACATCAATCGCGCAACGCTATTTCTTCCTCGACCGCCTGATCGAGGAGTTCGAGACCGAGCGGACCGGTCGCCTCAACCTCATCTGCGCCGATGCGCTCGACTATCTGCAAGCCCCCGGACCGTCCTACGACGCCATCGTCAACGACTGCTTCGACGCCGGCACGCCCCCCGCGCACCTCACGACCCTCGCATTCGCCGAATCCATCCGGTCCCGCCTCTCCCCGGGCGGCATCTACCTCACCAACGTCGTCGCCGCCCCCGCCTTCCTCGAAGAGCAGATCGCCCTTCTCGAAAGCACGTTCGAGCATGTGCGCGCCTTCCCCTGCTCCGACGACTACCTCACCGAGCCCGACAACGTCATCGTCGCAGCGTGCAAAACAACAGCCTGATTAACGCTTTGTCCCGTTCGGGCGGGCAATAGCCCGCCCCTACGACAACCCGGGGCACCCCGCCCGCGGGCTCGGGCCTCCGTAGGGGCGGGCTATCGCCCACCCGCACTGCCAAACCAGCCAACATGTATAATCGACCCATCCGAAAGACGGAGGTTGTAATGGCAGGCAAGCTCGATAACGTCCCTCAACCGGTGCGCGAAGCGATTGCCGCAGCGCTCATGGTCGCCGCTGTCACGGCAACGGCAGCCGCGTTGCTACATCAGCCGCTGTTCATCCCCGGTGGATTCGTGTTGTTCCTCATCTTCTACCTCTGGCGCGTAAACCCGCAGCTTAAAGCCTATTACCAGGCCGAGCTCGAGCAGCAAAACGATTTTGCCGATGACGACACCTATCAGCCCATCCTCGACCGGTTCGCCAACGATCGCAACGATGACGCGCTCATCGAGGAATATCGCGCTTGGAAGCAAGGCCCGCACGAGAACGACGTGCACCTGCGTTTCCTGCAGGAAGCCATCCTGAAGATGATCGAAGCAGGCACCATCTACCGCATCGAAGAGCTGTTCAACGAGATGAAACCCGTCGCCGAAGCCGAAGGTCTCGACGACCGCTTCGAAACGTTCCGCGCCAATTGCGACGCACGCATCGCCGAAATCGCCCAGCAGCGCCTTTAGGGAACCCCTAGCAAGCGGCGTTCGAGATCCTTCGCTGCGCTCAGGATGACAAAGGGGGCGTTTTCCTAACGCGTGCCTTTACGCAGAATGCAGGGCAAGCCGTTCTTGCCGACACACCAATTGCATGAGATGCACTGAGCCTTACGCGTTTCCTCCGCGCGCCACAGCTCGGGCAGAACCGTTTGGCAGATGAGCGGGCGACTCAAGCCGAAGCCCGCAACCTCCGTCGTCTCGAGATAGCGCTCGATCGTGTCGAGGTCGCGCCAACCGCCCGTGACGACAACCGGGACATCCGCCCCCAAGCGCTTCGCGAGACGCACGCCGAACGATCCGAAGAACGGCTCGCCCGTCACGTCATCCTGACCGACCGCATGCCAGTCGCCGCTCACGTCGATGCACGACGCACCCGCCTCGACGAGCCACTGCGCGACCTGCAGGCTCTCCTCTTCCGACAGCCCGCCTGCTGCGCCGGACGCATCGCCGAGCACGTCGCATGAATTCAGCTTCACCCACACGGGGAAGTCGCCGCCCACCGCCGAGCGGACGGCGCGCACGCACTCGGTCGCGAGCCGCGCGCGATTCTCGAGCGAACCGCCCCACTTGTCACCGCGCTTGTTGAAACGCGGGTCAAGGAACTGCGAGAGCAGATAGCCATGCGCAGCATGAACCTCGACGCCATCGAACCCGACGCGCTTGGCCCGCGCCGCCGCGTCGGCGAACGCGGCGACGACGCGCTCCAGGTCCTCGTTCGTCGCCTCGCGCGGCACAAGCCCCGTCGCCGGATGGACGACCGCCGACGGCCCGACGATGTCCGCGTTCGGCGCCCCGTCGGGCGACTCGACGCCCAAGCGCCGCGCGTCATCGACGTCGAGCTTGCTCTTCGATCCGCCATAAACGAGCTGCGCCACGACGAGCGCCGTCGTGCCCTCGTCGGCCGGCGCCTTATCCGTCGCACCGGCGCCCGAGCCTGACACGATGCGTCCGTCCGGGAGCATGACCGGCAGCCCCTCCGGCCTCAACGGCTCGGGATCCACATCGACGATGCGCTCCGCGTGCACGGCATCGGCCAGCTCGCGCAACACGTCCTCGTCGGCTTCCTCGCTCAGGCAAAGCGACCGCTCCGAAGGCTTGCCGTCGGCGCAAACGAACGCGTAGCCTGTGATGATCGTGCCAACGCCACCGCGCGCGAGCTCGCAGTAATAATCGATCAGCCGCTTCGACGGCACGCCCTCCTTGGTGCACAACGACTCCGCCGTCGCCGAACGCACGAGCCGGTTGCGCGCCGCCGCGCCGCCCAAGTTGACCTCTTCAAACACTTCCGCCATATTCCACCCCTCAGATAAACGTATCTGGCTATTGTAGCGGAACGCAGGCGAGAGGAGCGGGGGTGCGAGCTGATGTAGGGGCGGGCTATTGCCCGCCCGCGAGCCCGGGAAGGGACAGACAACGGGCTGCAGACCGGGGGTGGCCCGAGGTTGCCCGGGGTTGCCCGGGGGCCGGGAGGTCGCCCTAGCGCATGATAGCCGGGCGGTAGAAGTTCACACCGAGCGCGACCCACGCCACGAGCAGTACATAAGACTCGACGTTCAGCGTGTTGCCGACACCGGGAATCGGCACGACGAGAATCACCGCGAAAACCAGGGAGAGCACAACGCCGGCCACGCTACATGCCACCATTCGCTCTCGTTTTTCGCTGCGGGCGGTCTGAAGGACCGCCATCGACGTCGAAGCATAGGCTATGAGCGCGCCGAGAGACATGAGATCGATCGCCCAACCAATCACCGTGCGCCCGAGAATCGGCGCGAAGAACGCAAGGACCGCGATGGCGAGCATCGCGGCCACGGGAGTGCGGGACCGACCGCGCAAGCGCGCGAAGCGCGCAGGCAGGGCGCCATCGCGAGCCATCGCGAAAATGAGCCTCGAAGCTGCAAGAGAAAAGCCGATCAACCCCGTGAGCACCGCGCAAAACGCAGCGACGCCTGCAAGCGCCAACCCCAAGTCGCCCGCCATCTGATAGGCCGAATGGAACGTGGGAAACGCAATGAGGCCATGCAGGTTCGGCGCGTCGGCGATATACTCCGCCCAGTTATCATAACCGCCCGGCACCATGACAGCCGTCCACGCGTTCAACAAGAGGTAAGTCATGACGCCACACACGATCGCCGCGATCATAATCGCGGTCATCTTGCGCGCGGGGAACCGGCCCTCGCCCGCTGAGTGCGACACCGCCTCGAAGCCGACGAAAGCCCAAGGAACCTCGGCGGCGACCATGAGCGTGCCGGCAACCGCATCAACGCCCGGGTTGAAAGCCGGCAGCAGCGCGGCAGCGTTCACCGCCGAGCTGGAAATCATGACGAAAGACACGCAAAACACGATTCCGATCAAGCCGACCGCTAGAACAACCTGCACCAATCCCGCAATGCGCGCGCTGCCGATACACACACATGTGGCAATCGCCACCGCAACCGCCGCGAGAAGAATCTCGCCGAGATAGACATCGAATCCGGCAAGCGTGTAATGCAGCCCGACTTGGAACACATCCCCCATGACGCTGCGCGCGATGAGCGCAAGCGCCGTCGCGTTGGCCACCACGCCCCCAAGATAAGTCAACACGAGGCACCACGAGCACACGAACGCCCGATTCGGCCCGAATTGCTTGCGAACATAGGAGTAAACACCGCCTGCATCGGGGCATTGCCTGGCCATGTAGCCATAGTTCACGGCAATGACGATCATGACGACCGCACCGACCCCGAGCGCGATTGCCGTGCCAACGGGGCCCGCATCCGGCAAGAACGTTTCCGACGGCATGATGAACGCACCCCAGCCGACTATGCAGCCGAACGAGAGCGCCCATGCGGCAAACGTGGAATGCACACGGTTCAAATGGAACCCGCGAAGAGCGCGTCGCTCATCCCGCTCACGCTGCTCTTCCAGCTCCGCAAGCCTTTCATCCCCATCAAGCACCGGCACCCTCCTCCCCGAAGAACCGGAAACCGTCACGACCGTGCCCTTTCACGAAATAAAGCGCCGTGTCCGCGTTACGGTAGACGTTGTCAGCATCGAGCGATGCATCCCCGAACGCGATGCCGGCCGATATCGTGACCGTCGGCAACCCATCGGAGCCATCGGCGAGCACTCGCGCGATATGCTCTATCTTGCCGCAGATAACATCCTTCATATCCGGCTGCATATCGACCATGATGACGGCGAACTCATCACCGCCGAGGCGGCAAGGCATGTCCTTTTCGCGGAACGAGCCCGCGATCAAACCAGCGACCTTCTTCAACAACGCATCACCCGTGTCGTGCCCATAGGTGTCGTTCACGCTCTTGAAATCGTCGATGTCGATGAGCAGGAGCGCCACGCCCGAAACGTCGTCTTTCAGGAAATCGTTATAAGCACCGCGATTGAACAACCCGGTCAGCGGGTCGCGCTCAGCCGCACGGCGCAGCGCTTCGGTCCGCTTGCCGTTCTCCTCGTAAATCGAGTTGTAGGCGTTCACGAGGTACCTCAGCTCAAACGCGCCCTGACGGTGAAGCGATTCGCCTTGCCGAATATGGCTGGCGAAAGTCGTAAGCGGCCAGAGGATCAAGAAGATGTTGGCGAATATCACGATCACGAGCAAGAGGAGAAGAAGCAAAATCGCAATCTCCAGCTTGAGATGGTTGGCATCAAGTTGCCTCTCGGTCTCTTTCTGGCGTTCGTCCAGGTAATGCAAGATGTCCTCCGTGCAAGCGGACACCTCGTCTCCGATCTCGCCCTTCACTTTCAAGTATTCTTCGCCGAACACGATGTCCGAAGCCCGCTCGAGCAACTCCTCGGGCCCGAGCGACGCATCGTGCGCGCTCAAGTTGACGGATGCGACTTCAACCGGAACATCGGCGATTTGCCGCGCGTCGCAGACGAGCCGCATCGCGTAAAGCTCCTGCTCGGCAAGCGCGTTCGACAACGCGAACGCGCGCTCGAGACGGAAAAGCGATTGTCCGCCATCCGAAAGCGTGTTCAACGTCTCGACGGCCTTATCGCGGCGCTTCTTCACGTTCAGCTCTTCGAGATAGCGGTCGAGATAGCTCCGGTCGCCCGTGACGACGAACGTGCTCACCTGCGAAGTCAGGTAATTCGACGCCTCGAGCAGCTCAGCCGATGCCGACGCGCACACGATGCACTTGTTGTTGACGTCTTCCGAAAGGCTGCTCGCATCGAACGCGAGCCTGATGGAGTTCAGCGCGACGATGGCAAGCGCCGCCGCAATGACAATCGCAACGGCGTTGATCGTTCGAATGCGCGGAGAACGTCTCGCAGCACTCGAAGGGCTGTCTGTCGTGTCAACGCTCATCTATGCAAAATAGTTTACACCTGATTCGAAAATCGGTTGGTAACGTGCGCCCGGAACATTTTGGTAAAGCCCCGCACCGCTGCGCTCGGAGTGACCCATCTTGCCGAACACGCGCCCATCCGGGCTCGTGATGCCCTCGACGGCGAGCACCGACCCGTTCGGGTTCACGTCCCAGTCCATGCTCGGGACGCCGGCGGCGTCGACATATTGCGTCGCGATCTGACCGGCCGCCTTCATCTGTGCGAGCAGCTCGTCGCTCGCCACGAAGCGCCCCTCGCCATGGCTGATGGCGACCGTGTGCACATCGCCGACCGCGCACTGCGAAAGCCACGGTGACAGGTTCGACGCGACGCGCGTGCGCACGAGGCGGCTCTGATGCCGGCCGATCGTGTTGAACGTGAGCGTCGGGCACGTCTCGTCCATCGGGCGGATGTCGCCAAAGGGCACGAGGCCGAGCTTCACAAGCGCCTGGAAGCCGTTGCAGATGCCGAGCATGAGGCCGTCGCGCTTCTGCAGCAGCTCGCGCACCGCCTCGGTGACGGCCGGCGCACGGAAGAACGCGGTGATGAACTTGGCCGAGCCGTCGGGCTCGTCGCCGCCGGAAAAGCCGCCGGGGATGAACACGATGTTCGCTTCGCCGATGGCGCGCACGAGCGCCTCGGTGCTCTCGGCCACCGCAGCCGGCGTGAGGTTGTTCACGATAAGCGTCTCGGTTTCGGCGCCTGCACGCCTGAACGCCCGCGCCGAATCGAACTCGCAGTTGTTGCCCGGGAACACAGGAATGACGACCTTGGGTTTCGCTGTGAGAACGGCCGGAGCGTCGGCCTTCGGCCCCCCGGTGAACGAAATCACCTCGACCTCTTCGCCGGGTTGGCGGTAAGGGAACACCGGCTCGAGCTTGGACTCCCACGCCTCCTGCAATTCAGCAAGGTCGATCGTCTCCCCGTCGGCGCGCAGCATGTAATCCTCGATGGTCGATCCGATGAGCTTCACGTTCACGTTATCGGTGCCCGCGGGAACCTCGACGTCGTCCGCAAGCTCGACGACAAACGAACCATACGCCGGGATGAACCAGGTGTCCGTGTCCATCGCATCGTCGACGTCCAAGCCGAGCTGATTGCCGACGCACATCTTGAACAGCATCGCAGCGTCGCCGCCGAAGCCCGGCGTCGCCGCCGCGAGCGCCTTGCCGTCAGCGATGAGGCCCTGCACGAAATCAAGCGTCTCGACGAGCCCAGCGACCTCGGGCACGAGGCCGTCTTCGCCATAGAACGGATGGATGCAGATCACACGATGGCCCGCGCCCTTGAACTCGGGCGAGACGACGTCGTTCACGTTCCCCACGCCCACGGCGAAGCTCACGAGGGTCGGCGGCACGTCGAGGTCCTCGAAGCTGCCCGACATCGAGTCCTTGCCGCCGATGGCACCGACGCCGAGATCGACTTGCGCCATGAGCGCGCCGAGCACGGCCGCCGCCGGCTTGCCCCAGCGCTCGGGCTCGTCGCGCAGCTTCTCGAAGTATTCCTGGAACGTGAGATACATCGTCTCGCGCTTGAAACCGGTCGCGATGAGCTTCGCGATCGACTCGACGACAGACAGGTAGGCCCCGCGGAACTGGTCGCGCTCCATGATGTAGGGGTTGAATCCCCAGCTCATGCCCGTGACCGTCGTCGTCTCGTTGTTCACCGGCAGCTTTGCGACCATCGCCTGCGCCGGCGTGAGCTGCGTCTTGCCGCCGAACGGCATGAGCACCGTCGCCGCGCCAATGGTCGAGTCGAACCGCTCCGCGAGCCCCTTGTTCGACGCAACGTTGATGTCGGTCAGGAGCGCTTTCATTCGCGCAGCCAAATCACCCTCCCTGCGATGACGCGCCTCGTAGCGCTTCGCGCTCACGACATGCACGTCCTGGTGCTTCGGCGCGCCGTTGCTCGCAAGGAACGCGCGACTCACGTCGACGATCGTGTCGCCGTTCCACGTCATGCGCACGCGCGGCTCGGCCGTCACGGTCGCAACCGACGTCGCCTCGAGGTTCTCAGCCCGCGCGAGCTCGAGGAAGCGGTCGACGTCTTCGGCCGCCAATGCCACGGCCATGCGCTCCTGCGATTCGGAAATCGCGAGCTCGGTGCCGTCGAGCCCGTCATATTTCTTCGGCACGCGGTTCAAGTCGATCTGCAGCCCGTCGGCCAACTCGCCGATGGCAACCGACACGCCACCTGCGCCGAAGTCGTTGCAGCGCTTAATCATGCGGCACGCCTCAGCATTGCGGAACAAGCGCTGAATCTTGCGCTCGACGGGCGCGTTGCCCTTCTGCACCTCGGCGCCGCACGTCTCGAGCGACTCGACCTTGTGCGCCTTCGACGAGCCCGTCGCACCGCCGATGCCGTCACGCCCCGTGCGCCCGCCGAGCAGAACGACCACATCGCCCGGCGCCGGCGTCTCGCGGCGCACGTGATGCGCCGGCGTGGCGCCGAGCACCGCGCCGATCTCCATGCGCTTCGCGACATAACCCGGATGGTAAAGCTCGTTAACCTGCCCCGTCGCCAAGCCGATCTGGTTGCCATAGCTCGAGTAACCTGCTGCGGCCGTCGTCACGAGCTTGCGCTGCGGCAGCTTGCCCGGAATCGTCTCGCTCACCGGCACGAGCGGATCGCCCGCGCCCGTCACGCGCATCGCCTGGTAGACATAGGCGCGCCCCGACAACGGGTCGCGAATCGCACCGCCCACGCACGTCGCCGCGCCGCCAAACGGCTCGATCTCAGTCGGATGGTTATGCGTCTCGTTCTTGAACAGGAACAGCCAATCCTGCTGCTCGCCGTCGACGTCCGCCTTGATCTTCACCGTGCACGCGTTGATCTCCTCGGACTCGTCGAGATTCTTCAAGATGCCGTGTGCCTTGAGCCATTTCGCGCCGATCGTGCCCATGTCCATGAGGCACACCGGCTTCCCGTCACGCCCGAGCTCGTGGCGCATCTCGAGATAGCGATTGAACGCGGCCTGCACGACCGCGTCGTCGATCTCCACGTTGTCGAGCACGGTGCCGAACGTCGTGTGGCGGCAATGGTCCGACCAATAGGTGTCAATCATCTTGATCTCGGTGATCGTGGGGTCGCGCTGCTCGTCATCGCGGAAGTAAGCCTGGCAAAACACGATGTCAGCAAGGTCCATCGCGAGCCCGCGGTCGGCGATAAACGCGCGCAGGCCGCTCTCGTCGAACTCACAGAAACCGTCGAGCACCTCAACAGGCTTCGGCTCGGGGAAGTCCTGCGCGAGCGTGTCGACCGGCGCAAGCGACGCTTCACGCGCCTCAACCGGGTTGATGACATACCTCTTCACGCGCTCGACGTCGTCGGTCGAAAGTGCCCCTTCCAGGTAATAAACCTTGGCGCTGCGAACCTCGGGCCGCTCACCCTGGCTGATGAGCTGGACACACTGGCTCGCCGAATCGGCGCGCTGGTCAAACTGCCCCGGCAGCGCCTCAACCGCGAACACAGTCGCGCCCGCCGCATCCGGCATCTCGCGCGTCGCGACGTCGCTTTGAGGTTCACTGAACACGGTCGGCACGCACTGCTCAAACAGCTCGTCAGTCACGCCCTCGACGTCATAGCGGTTAACGAGGCGCAGCCCCGTGAGCGCTGTGACGCCCAAGATCTCCCGCAGCTCCCGTTCGAGCGCCTTCGCCTCGACGTCGAACCCGGCTTTCTTCTCCACAAAAACGCGCGAAACCATGCGTGCACCTTCCCTGTTGAATTGCGATGCCACCCATTATATGAAAAGGCCGCACCCGTTCGGCGCGGCCTTCGCAAGAATCGCAGTTACTGCTTATGTTTTAGGCGGCAGCAGAAGAGCTCGAGGACTCGCCCCCGGCAGGCGCAGCCTCGCTCGCCGCGCTCTCAGCGGCAGCCGACTCGGTCGCCTCGCCCTCGGCAGGCGCGCTCGATTCGCTCTCGGCAGACGCCGACTCGCTCTCCGACTTGCTCGGGACTTCCTTCGCCTCGCCCTTCTGGAACGTGAGCGACGCACCTTCCTGCTCGAACTTCAGCTTCGAATCCTCGATGGTCATGTTGACCTGCTGACCCTCGAGAGTGAGGGTGCCGGCCGTCGTGCTCGCGGCCTCCCACGTGCCTTCCATCGCATCTCCGAACAGCACGAGGGCGGCCGTGCCGTCCTGATTCAAGTTGACGTAAACCTCCAGGCCGAGCGACTTCAGCGTCTCGAGATCGTCAGAACCGGTGACCTGGCCGTTCTGATCCATCTCGACGAGATCCCACGTGCCCGTGAAAGCGGCCTTGTTCGCCTCGGCGTTGTTGCCACCGCCGCAGCCGACGAGCGCCAAGCACAACGCGAACACACATGCCATCAGCGCGATTACACCCTTCTTAGCCATCCGACCCTCCTTTTTGTCAACCATCCCTACGCGCATAGGATACCACGTTACCCTTCCGCACATCGCAGAATGAAACTCCGCTCGGGGTAACATCCGCCTCGATGGAATAGCCCTCGCAATTGCCGACGAGCCATTCATAATAGGAGCGCGAGCCGTCGCCGAACCGTGACAACGCCGCCATCATCGTGCCGCCGTGAGCGACCACGACCACACGTCGCTCTCCACGCCCCGCCGCCTCGCGAAGCAAACGCTCAAGCGCCGCGCACACGCGGTCGCAGAACTCCGCACGCGACTCGCCGCCGGGACATCGCCCCTCGCAGCCCCCGTCGACCCACGTGCGATAAGCCGCGTCGGCGGCCATGTCGTCGGCCGAACATCCGGCAAACGCGCCGAAATCCATCTCGTGAATCCCCTCGACGACAACCTGATCCGCCCGG
>ERZ808037.785-NODE-785-length-25703-cov-7.909779_pt1 | contig 25703 bp, 20 predicted proteins | sample MGYA00380190_ERZ808037 | MGnify/ENA primary metagenome ERZ808037 (study PRJEB31490, sample SAMN06133399) | mouse gut metagenome | isolation source: J9 | host: mice | place: China: Chengdu | collected 2015-05 ... | reverse complement strand
AGTTATGTTTGTGGATTTTTTATTTAAATGGTGAAAAATGTGGTAAAATGGACAAAATGGAAGAAAGATGATACAATTATGAAGCAGAAGATACAAAAGAAGGAGCGAATTCTATGATGAAAGTTAATACACTGTTGGATGAGCGTACAATAGGATACCATATTCGCCGGATTATCATGGAAAAGGGGCAGACGGTAAAACAGGCTGCAGATTCTATGGGAATTTCTGAAATGTATCTTCAATCCATTCTGACAGGCAGCACAGCTGTTAAAGAGGAAGAGTTGATACATATCGCAGGTAAATTGGAAGTGAAGGCAGAGGAGTTGCTGAAACCTGTATCGGAAAAGGATTTGCAAACAAATAATCTTCACTGCATGGGTAAAGCGACTGATCCGGAGAGTCTGAATAAGGTGTTGGACAAAATAGATATGTATGTAAGAATGCTAAATATTCAGGCAAATGATTAGGCGGGGATGATGATATATGTTAAAGGATAAATATCTCCCGATTATTATGCAGGAAGTTGCGCAGATACGTAAAACGTATAATTTGGATTCCAACGCTCCTATTTGTGATTACATTTTTGCTATTTTGAAAAATGAATGTATTTTACTGGAATGGCCAGAAGATAAGCAACTGGATTTGGATGGACTGAGCACAGAGAAAGTAATTGGAGACAGACTGGAAACTATTGTTTATATTAATTCCACAAAAAATAAGGAAAAGCAAAATTTTTGTGCCGCACATGAACTGGGACACCGTCATAAATTGGATAGACAAATAAAGGATGCTTTTCCGGAAGATATCATTACTAACGCTGTCATCGAAGATGTAATGAATCGCTTTGCAGCTGAATTAATGATGCCGGAAAATGATTTCTCGAGACGGAGCAGCAGATTATATAAAACGTGTCAGGGAAAGCAGGCGGACAGAAATGTAATATATATTAAAAAGCTATTGGAAAGTGTTGCCGCGTTAATGGATTATTATTTTGTGCCATACAAGGCGGTGACATTGCGTTTACAGGAAACAAAGATTGTTCCGGACAGAGCCGTTGAAGTGCTGCTTGGATTTGAAGAAACGGATGCAGGCAAGAACATTATTGACGAGATTATTAAGCAGCAGGGTATAACAAGGCTGAGAACACCGGATCGTAAAGCGCAATATTCTATACAGCTTGAAAACCTTCGGGCGATTGTTAAAGATCCAGACATTACAAAATATATGACTGAGAACGAGTTGAAAAAACATTTGAAGACTATGGGATTTGAGGCGGAGGATATTAAACTGATTGAGGACATGAAGAGAATTGAGGCAGAGACAATTGAGGTGGATGAAAATAAAGTTCCGGGGAACCAGACCTGAGTGGTTTCCCGGATTTTATATTGAGGAAAACTCAGAGATAAAATTTTTTACAGAGGTTATTAAATCTAAGGTGTTTAGATCTTCAAATGTAGAAGAAGGAACATATGCCTCAGTAATATTTTTTAGCCGGTTTTCCAGTGCAATACGCTGAAATGCGAGCTTTAGGCGATATAAGTGAAATTTTTCAATGAATGTATCAGGTAAATTTGTTTCTACTAATTCAGAAAGATATTGCTCAACCAGTTTCATTTTTTTGATGCAGATGTGTAAATCTGCTGTTTCCAGATTGACTTTAGCAGGAGACGCGAACAAAACCAGACTGGAAACATACGCATTAAACAGTGCTAATGAAGAGCGGCAGTTAATTGACTGTAATCTTTCTGTTTCATGGTCTGCTTTTTTTCTTTGGGAGCGGTATGTAAGATAAGTGACAAGGATTGTCACACCTACGGTAATTAAAGTGGAAATAATCTGAGTAATGCTTGTAATAATTGTTTCATACATAAATCATACCTCCTGGTAATTTATTATAAAGGCATTAAACAGAAAATGCTATTAAAAATGTCTCATAAATTATGACAGAAAGCGTCTTTTTAAATGCCTGTATTGACGAAAAGGAGTAAGAGGGGGTAAACTTTAGATATTTGTAAATATAGAAATGAAGCTTGAGGGTTCAGATTGCCTTACTACGAAATGGAGAGAAACATGAAAAAACCAACGATAAATTTAAAGGCGCGCAATTCCATGCTCCTGCTTCTCACCGCCCTTGTCTGGGGCGTTGCCTTTGTGGCGCAGAGGCAGGGCGGCGCTTCGGCGGGGCCGTATACCTTTAACTGTATACGATCTTTTATGGGCGGGCTTGTGCTTTTACCGGTGATTCCTTTTCTGGACAGATACACGGCGGGTAAGAAACCACAGTCGGCACAGGACAGACGCAGGCTGGCGCTTGGCGGCGCCATTTGCGGACTGGTGCTGTTTGTGGCGAGCACCTTTCAGCAGATGGGCATGTATTACGGCACCACGGCGGGCAAGGCCGGATTCCTGACGGCATGTTATATTCTTCTGGTGCCGGTGCTTGGCATCTTTTTCGGAAAAAAATGCGGTTGGAATGTCTGGATCAGTATTCTGGTGGCGGTAGTGGGGCTTTACTTTCTCTGTCTCACCGGGGGCTTTTCCTTTCAGTTCAGCGACGGGCTGGTGCTTTTGTGCGCTGTGTGCTTTTCCGTACATATTATGGTGATAGATCATTTTTCTCCGCTGGTGGACGGGGTGCGCATGGCCTGCATCCAGTTTTTTGTGTGCGGGGCATGGGGGATGATTCCGATGTTTAGTGTGGAGATGCGGCAGATGGGAGCAGCGGCGTGGATGCAGTCTCTCGGGGGTATTGACGTGTGGATTCCACTGTTATATGCGGGTGTCATGTCCTGCGGCGTGGGCTATACGCTGCAAATCGTTGGCCAGAACGGGATCAACCCAGCCATAGCGTCCCTGCTGATGAGTCTGGAGTCGGTTTTCTCCGTGCTGGCGGGTATGCTGATTCTGCACGAAACGATGAGCGGCCGGGAAATTCTGGGGTGCGTGCTGGTGTTTGCCGCGGTAATTTTTGCGCAGATGCAATTCGGGAAAAAGCAGGCAGCCAATGCAAAATAGTTAGAAGGAGTAAGTCCGGATGCGGTATACAAAAATACATTTATACTAAGATACAAAAAATGCTTGACATGGTAAAATGCCAGTGCTACAATCCAAGACATAAGAGCGAAGGCGCTTTGAGGAAACTCAAGGCGCCTTTACTTTTATGCTCTGATATATCATTGCAACAAACTGTTTGGAAGAGGAGGAAAAATTATGGAAGAGATGATGGAGGTTTTAAGCGGACAGATTTTCGGCGTCTGGTTTCTGATCGGCGCCGCGCTGGTGTTCTGGATGCAGGCCGGATTTGCGATGGTCGAAACCGGATTTACCAGAGCGAAAAATGCGGGAAACATTATTATGAAAAACCTGATGGATTTCTGTATCGGTACGGTAATGTTTATCCTGATCGGCTTCGGTCTCCTGTTTGGAGAGGATCTGGCAGGACTGATCGGCAGGCCCGGGTTCGACATTTTCACGGCCTATGAGAGTTTTGACTGGTCGAACTTTGTATTTAATCTGGTGTTCTGCGCGACCACAGCGACGATTGTTTCCGGGGCGATGGCGGAGCGCACAAAGTTTCTGAGCTACTGTATTTATTCCGGCGTGATTTCAGCGTTGATCTATCCGATTGAGGCGCACTGGATCTGGGGCGGCGGCTGGCTGGCACAGATCGGTTTCCACGATTTTGCCGGCTCCTGCGCGATTCATATGGTGGGCGGTATTTCCGCGCTGGCAGGGGCGAAGATTTTGGGACCCCGTATCGGCAAATTCAATACGGATAAGAACGGCAGGGTTACTAAGGTAAATGCCTTTCCCGGACACAGCCTTCCACTTGGCGCGCTTGGCGTGTTTATCCTCTGGCTTGGCTGGTACGGCTTTAACGGTGCGGCAGCTACGAGCGTGGAACAGCTCGGCTCCATTTTTGTGACGACGACGATCGCGCCTGCGGTGGCAACGGTGGCGTGTATGGTATTTACATGGATCAGGTACGGAAAACCCGATGTTTCCATGTGCCTGAACGCGTCTCTTGCAGGTCTTGTGGCGATCACCGCGCCCTGCGATGTGACGGATGCTTTCGGTGCCATTGTAATCGGAGCGGTAGCGGGTCTGCTGGTGGTATTCGGCGTCTGGCTGCTGGATTATAAGCTGCGGATTGATGATCCCGTGGGCGCGGTGGCGGTACATATGATGAACGGCATCTGGGGAACGCTTGCGGTAGGTCTTTTTGCGACCAATAGTGCGCCGGGGTATTCCATAGCTGACGCTTCCGGTACGGAACTTACAGGGCTGTTTTATGGTGGTGGTCTGAAACTGATGGGATTACAGTTGATCGGTTTTGCTTCGGTGGCGGCGTGGACGCTTGTGACCATCACGATTGTATTTCTGGTGATTAAGGCGACAGTGGGACTGCGCGCTTCTCAGGAAGAGGAGATTGTGGGCCTGGATGCTGCAGAGCACGGGCTGGCTTCGGCATACTCCGGATTCAGTATTATGGACGTGTCGGGAGCGATGGTTATGGATGTGAATGAAAATACAAGTCTTGGCGTGGAGGAGTACGATGCTGCATCCGGGATCCAGAAGGACGCGGCGGTGAAGGTGGCGCAGGTACCGATGGCATCCGCTACGGGCATCTATAAAGTGGCGATCATTGCGAAGCTGTCCAGATACGATAAACTGCGCAAGGCCATGAACGATCTGGGCGTGACAGGCATGACGGTGACACAGGTGATGGGCTGCGGCATTCAGAAGGGCGCGGGCGAAAAATACAGAGGCGTGGAGCTGGATGCTACTTTGCTGCCGAAAGTAAAGGTCGAAGTGGTTGTCAGCAAAATTCCTGTGGATACGGTGGTGGAAGCGGCCAGGAGAGCGTTATATACGGGTCATATCGGAGACGGAAAGATTTTCGTCTACAATGTGGACAAGGTTGTAAAAATCCGCACTGGCGAGGAAGACTTCGACGCGCTGCAGGACGTGGAGTAGACTTATACTTATATTCCCTGGTAACATATAGTTGTGTCAGGATATCCCCCGCGGACACCGGGGGATATCCTGCTTACGGCTTTACATGATACTTATATTTTGCTATGCTTGTATCGTGAAACCGACAAAGCTGTAAATTCCTTTTCCTGCACCGCGGGTATGACAGAGGAAGACAGACAGGGAAAATTGTGGTACTGAGAACAGACAGACCAGACGGGGGAAGATTACAAATGGCGGCAAGAAAGAAGCGGGAAATGGAATTTCGTTATTATGAGATTCCACAAAATGAGCCTTGCATTGCTCTTCTGGGAGAGGCATGGATACGCCCCTACGGCGAAGATATAGACTGCCTGCATTTTCACAATTATATGGAAATCGGATACTGTTATGACGGGATCGGAGAGGTTATGCTGGAGGATGAGGCGGTATCCTACAAGCCGGACATGTTCACGATCATTCCCAAAAACTTTCCGCACAATACCAACAGTTATCACTTTTCCTTAAGCCGCTGGGAATATCTGTTTGTCGATGTGGGGGCGCTTTTGCGGGAAGTTTACAGAGAGGATTCGCTCTATGCGGACAGTCTGGGCGAGATCATTAATGACCGTGCGTGGGCGGTGGAAGCTGCGGCGTATCCTGTGATGACGGCACTGATCAAGACCATCATGGATGAGATGCGGTATAAGAAAGATTATTATGTGGAAAGCGTGAAGGGGCTGCTTTTGTCACTTCTTACAAATATCGCCCGTATGAATCAGGGAAAGCAGGTTAAGGTCAGGCAGCAGAGCCGGGGCGTTTCCCAGATTTCTTTTGCGCTGCATTACATTGGCGCCCACTATGCGGAGGAGCTGACCATAGGAGATCTGGCGCAGGAAAGTCACATGTCGGAGACGCATTTCCGAAGGGTGTTCCAAAAGATTATGAATATGACGCCCTCCGATTACCTGAATCTGGTGCGTGTGCAGATGGCGTGTGAGTATATGAAGAAACATGCGGACAGTATGGAGCTGGTGGCAGAGCGGTGCGGGTTCCAGTCGGTGTCCACCTTTAACAGAAACTTTAAAAAGGTGCTTAATATTACGCCTTACCAGTGGAAAATTCATCCCGAGAATTACGAGACAAAACTGCTGGATTATAAGATTTCCGCGTATAAGGGATGGTAATCGGTAAACGAAAACAAAGTGTAACTTAACAAAAGAGTGATAAATTCTGGAACGTAAACGTTTAAGATGTAAATTCATGGTCGAATTTGCATCTTTTTTGCCTTTTAACGATAACACATAAAGAGAATGCAGAGTTATAATGCATATACAATCAGTCAAAAAGTGCGCGATGGATATACAAATTGACGAAAGCATTTTGTGGACTGATGGGAAAAGAAAAAGTTAGTGCACAATGTGCACAAAAAAGAAGAATGGGAGGAAACAGAAATGAAAAGAAAGATTTTGGCAGCTTTATTGGCATCTACCATGGTTCTTTCTCTGGTTGGATGCGGCGGTGGTTCTGCTGAGACGCCTGCGGCTCCCGCAGCGGACGGCGGTGCGGCTGAGGAGGCTCCGGCGGCAGACAGCGGCGCAGCAGAAGAGGCTCCGGCTGCAGATGCGACAGCGGGCGGCGATGAGACACTGACAGTATGGTGCTGGGATCCTGCCTTCAACCTGAACGCTATGTACGAGGCGGAGAAGGTTTACCAGAAAGATCATCCGAACTTCAAGCTGAATGTAGTTGAGACTCCTTGGGATGATATCCAGACGAAACTTACCACAGCGGCTACTTCCGGCGATCTGAGCACACTGCCTGATATCTTCCTGATGCAGGACAATGCGTTCCAGAAAAACGTGCTTGCATTCCCTGACGTATGCATGGATCTTACCGGCAGCGGAATTGATTATTCCCAGTTTGCAGCAGGTAAGACAGCTTACTCTGTAATCGACGGCAAGAACTATGGCGTACCTTTCGATAACGGTGCAGTAGTGGCATGTTATCGTACAGACCTTCTGGAGCAGGCTGGTCTGACCATTGATGATTTCACGGATATCACCTTTGACCAGTATCTTGAGAACGGCAAGAAGGTTTTGGAAGCAACAGGCAAGCCCCTCATCTCCATGCAGGCAGGTGAGTGTGACCTGATTATGATGATGCTCCAGTCCGCAGGCTCTTCCCTCTTTAACGAGGACGGCACGGCTAACATCGTGAACAACGAAACTTTAAAGATCGTTATGGAGACTTACAAGGGTCTCAAAGACGCAGGCGTACTTACCGAGGTTAACAGCTGGGATGAGTATGTAGGCGATTTCGTAAGCGGTAACGTTGCAGGTACCATCAACGGATGCTGGATCATGGCTTCCATCCAGACAGCAGAGGACCAGAAGGGTAACTGGGCGATCACCAATATGCCCAGTCTGGTAGGTGCATCCGGTGCAACCAACTACTCCAACAACGGCGGTTCTTCCTGGGCAGTAACCACGAAGTGCGCAAATCCGACACTGGCATGTGATTTCCTTGCAAGCACATTTGCAGGCAGCAACGAGCTGTATGATAACATCCTTCCCAGCGGCGCTCTTGCAACATGGGCACCCGCAGGTGATTCCAGCGCATACGGCGAGCCTAACGAGTTCTTCGGCGGCGACGCAGTTTCCGCTAAGATCGTGGACTTCGCTACCAAGGTTCCTACAAACATCACAGGCGCTTACTACTACGAGGCGCGTAACGCGGTTGCAACCGCTATCACGAACTACATCAACGGTTCCGATCTCGCAACAGAGCTCCAGACCGCAGAGCAGACCGTGAACTTTAACATGGGTCAGTAATGAGCCATGCAGATACATGGCAGAGAAGCCGTCGAAAGCTTGCTTTCGTAAGGCTGAACTGACATGTATCTATAGGGCGAATGCCCGTCAACCGACGAAGCCGCGAAGCGGGTTTGGCGGTTGGCATGGCGGAGGCAGCCAAAGAGCAAAAGACTGCGAAGCAGGATTTTGTGAGTGGGCACAGCGAGACTCAATAGGGCGAATGCCCGTCAACCGACGAAGCCGCGAAGCGGGTTTGGCGGTTGGCATGGCGGAGGCAGCCCGATCTGATTTATAAGCAACAAGTAGCACAGGGGAATAGTTTCTGTAAGCTGTTCCCCTTTTTTACTCCAACGGTAGAGAAGGAGGGGGTTTTTTGAGCAAGTCAAACAAAATGACACTTAGCAAAAAACAGAATCTGACGGGGTGGGTATTTCTCGCTCCCGGTGCGTTATTGATTTTCATTATGAGCTTTGTGCCGATGTTCAGAGCTTTGCTGTTATCATTTAAAACAGGTATTGGCGCGAATATGAAGTGGAGCGGCGTCACGAATTACGTTCGAATGTTTCAGGATACGGTGTTTGTCCAATCCATTAAAAATACATTTTTCTATCTGATTATTCAGGTGCCGGTGATGCTGCTTCTGGCGTTGATCCTGGCATCCATTCTGAATAATAAGGATTTGAGATTCAAGGGTCTTTTCCGGACGATGATTTTCCTGCCCTGCGCAACCTCGCTGGTGGCATACGCGATCATCTTCCGCTCCCTGTTTGCCAACAATGGTCTGGTGAATCTGGTTTTGGTAAATCTGGGTATTTTAGATCAGCCTTATGCATTTCTGACGAATACAACGAGCGCGCGTATCGTTATTATCATTGCGCTATTGTGGCGGTGGACGGGTTATAACATGGTGTTCTACTTGTCGGGATTGCAGAATATAGAGTATTCCGTGTATGAGGCGGCCAAGATCGACGGCGCGTCGGCAGTGCAGTCCTTCTTTAAGATTACGGTGCCGCTCTTAAAGCCCACGATTCTGCTGACGGCAATCATGTCCACCAACGGAACGTTACAGCTCTTCGACGAGTCGGTCAACCTGACAAACGGCGGTCCGGCGAATACATCAATTACCATGTCGCATTACATATATGATATGTCCTTTAAGTATGTGCCGAACTTCGGTTATGCGGCGGCGATGTCCTTCTTAATTTTGGTTCTGGTTGCCGTTCTGGCATTCCTGCAGATGAAAGTAGGTGATAAGCGTGACTAAATTGAGAAAATCCGGTATGTATCTGTTTTTGTGTATCGTATCCTTTATCTCTGTATTTCCGCTGTACTGGATGGTAAGCGCGGCGACGAACAAGAGCGCTGACGTCATTTCCGGACGGCTGATTCCGGGCGGTTATTTTATGGAAAATTTAAATAATCTGCTGGCGGCGCAGAATATAGGAAGGGCTTTTGGGAACTCTTTTAAGTATGCGGCTATCCTGACGATTGCATCACTTCTGGTCAGCTCGCTGGCCGGTTACGGGTTTGAGATTTTCCATGATAAGGGCAAAGACCTGCTGATGAGCATTATCCTGCTGGCGATGATGGTGCCTTTCGTGGCGACGATGATTCCCCTGTTCCAGATGTGCTCGAAAGCGGGCTGGTTAAACACGACAATCGGATTTATTCTGCCGACGATCTCCACGCCGTTTCTGATTATGATGTTCCGGCAGAGCGCGAGGTCGTTCCCCCATGACATTATGGAGGCGGCGAGAATTGACGGGTTATCCGAAATTCGTATTTTCTTCCAGATGTTTATTCCGACCATGCGTTCCACCTACGCGGCGGCTATGACAATCACCTTCATGAACGCGTGGAACAGTTACCTCTGGCCGAAGGTTATTATGACAGACTCCGCCAGCCAGACAATGCCTATGGTGGTGGCGAACCTGACAGAGGGTTATGTGACGGATTACGGTATGCTGATGCTGGCAGTATTGATTTGTACCCTGCCTACCGCAGTCGTATTCTTCTGCTTGCAGAATGCGTTCGCAGAAGGTATTACAGGCGCGGTGAAGTGACGCAGGCATTGAGCCGTGCAGATTTACGGTGAGGAAGACGGAAGAAAGCTTGATTTCGGACGGATGCATCAGCGGAAATCTATAGGGCGAAAGCCCGAACATGAGCAAAAGAAAAGCTGCGGAGCAGCGATTTTGCGAATGCCCACGGCGGAGAGCCGTGCAGATTTACGGTGAGGAAGACGGAAGAAAGCTTGCTTTTCAGACAATAAGGTGTCAAAAACATCAGGATATTTGTGGTGCTTTTGGCACCTTTGTTGTAAAATAACGAAGTAAGAAAGGAGAGTGGAATATGACGCAGTCTGATTATAACAAAGTAAAAGATCCGGAATTTTTTAAGGAGAATGTGCTCCCGGCGCACGCCGCCGTCAATCTGTATGCCAGTGAAAAGGAGGCAGCGCAGGAAAAAAGCAGCCTGAAACAGTCTCTGGACGGTATCTGGAAATTTTCTTATGCGGCGAATATCGCTTCGGCGGTGAAAGGGTTCGATCAGGAATCCTACGATTGCAGGTCGTGGGCGGACATCCGGGTACCGGCGCATATCCAGATGGAGGGGTACGATATCCCGCAGTATGTCAACACACAGTACCCGTGGGACGGCAGGGAGGAAATTCTGCTGGGAGAAATTCCGGAGCGGTTTAATCCCGTGGCAAGCTATGTGAAATATTTTGAAGTTCCGGCGCACATGAAGGGAAAGGAAATCCGCATTGTGTTTGAGGGCGTGGAGAGCGGAATGGCGCTCTGGTGTAACGGCGCTTATGTAGGTTACAGCGAGGACAGCTTCACGCCTTCCGAATTTGATCTCACCGCTTTTTTGAAGGACGGGGAAAACAAGCTGGCGGTGCAGGTTTATAAGTGGACTTCCTCGAGCTGGTGTGAGGATCAGGATTTTTACCGCTTTTCCGGCATCTACCGGAGTGTGTACCTGTATGTGGTGCCTTCCGTGCATGTGGAAGATCTGACAGTGAAGACGGTCTTTGAGGATGATGGGTTTGAGCGGGCGAAGCTGTCTGTAAGCTGCAGGACAAAAGGAAAAGGCTTATATAAATTCTGTTTAAAAGACGGCGCTGAGACATTGGCTGAAAAGGAGCAGAGGGTAGAATCGGGAGCGGACAGTGCGTTTGCTTTTGAGGAAATGATCGGGAACCCTGTACTCTGGAGCGCGGAGAATCCGTACTTATATCAACTGGAGATCCGGTGCTGCAAAGAGAACGGCGAGGTGACAGAGTATGCGTCACAGCCGGTTGGCTTCCGCAAGTTTGAAATGAAAGACGGCAGGATGCTCCTGAACGGCAAGCGCATTGTATTTAAGGGAACGAACCGTCATGATTTCAGTTCCGTGTCGGGCAGGCATGTCTCATATGAAGAGCTGGTTAAAGACGTGGTGACCATGAAGCGCAACAATATCAATGCCATCCGCACCTCCCATTATCCTGACGATGAGAGGCTTTATGAGCTGTGCGACCGCTACGGGCTGTATCTGATTGCGGAGAGCAATCTGGAATCCCACGGCACATGGGACGCCTATCTGAAAGGGAAAAAGGATATGTCCTATGTGGTACCGGACGACAAGGCGGAGTGGAAGGAAATGATGTACGACCGCATCCGATCCTGCTACCACCGGGACAAAAATCATCCGGCGGTGCTGATCTGGTCTGTGGGAAATGAATCCTACGGCGGCGAGACGATCTATGAGATGTCGGAGCTTTTCCGCAAGCTGGACGACACCAGGCTGGTGCACTATGAGGGTGTGTTCAACGACAGACGCTACAACGATTCCTCTGATATGGAAAGCCGTATGTACGCGAAGGTGGCGGACATAGAGGCATATCTGGAGAACGGTGACGGCAAGCCTTTTATCTGCTGTGAGTATACCCATGCAATGGGCAATTCCTGCGGTGCGATGCACAAATACACGGAGCTTGCGGATCGGGAAAACTCCGCTTATCAGGGCGGCTTTATCTGGGATTACATCGACCAGAGCATTTACAAAAAGGACCGCTATGGAAAGTGGTTTCAGGCTTACGGCGGCGATTTCGGCGAGCGGCCGACAGACTATAATTTCAGCGGCAACGGTATTGCCTGCGGCGGTGAGCGGGAAGCTTCGCCGAAGATGCAGGCGGTGAAATTTAACTATCAGAATATCGCCGTGACGGTGAAAAAAGACGGCTTTGAGGTGTGGAATAAAAACCTCTTTGTCTCCACGGACAGTTTCCGGTGCGTGGCGGAACTTTTGCGGGACGGAATCAGGATGGAACGCAGGGAGCTTGCAGGAATCTGCGTCGGACCGGAGAGCAGAAGCGGTTATCCCGCGCCGTTTGCCTTACCCGACGAGCCGGGTGAGTATGCGGTGACGGTATCATTCCTCTTAAAGGAGGATACGCTGTGGGCAGAAGCGGGCCATGAGGTGGCCTTTGGACAGGCGGTGATCGGAAAAGTGGACGGGCCTGCGGAGGAAAAGAAAAAACCGTTCACGGTCATTCATGGCAACGATAACATCGGCGTGCGGGGTGAGAGTTTTGATATTCTGTTCGCGGAACCGGCGGGTGCTTCGTCAGCCTTTGGGCTTGTGTCCTACCGGTATGCGGGTAAGGAGCTGATTGAGACAGTTCCCAGACCGAATTTCTGGCGCGCGCCCACGGACAATGACGAGGGCAATAACATGACGGGCAGACAGGGTCAGTGGAAGCTGGCAAGCCTTTATGCCACCGGCAAAGGAATGGGCCGGAAGCTGGATGTGCCGGGAAGGGCTTTTGAGAATCCCGTTGTGAAGGAGGAGGCGGACCATGTCAGCGTGACCTACCTCTATAACCTGCAGACGACCCCGGCGGCTTCCTGCCGGTTAAATTATAAGGTGTACGGGGACGGCGCCGTGCAGACCACCCTCACTTACGATCCTGTGGAGGGACTGTCCGATATGCCGGAATTTGGCGTACTGTTTAAACTGAACGCGGATTATGACCGCCTGGAGTGGTACGGCAACGGTCCTGAGGAGACTTACGCGGACAGGGAGCAGGGGGCGAAGCTTGGCGTTTACCGCAACCGGGTGGCGGACAATATGGCGGCCTACCTTGTGCCGCAGGAATGCGGGAACAAGACGAAGGTGCGCTGGGCGAAGGTGACCGATATGCGGGGACGCGGTATGCTCTTTAGCGGGGAAGACTTGAGCTTTTCGGCTCTGCCCTACACGCCCCATGAGATAGAAAACGCAAGGCATCCTTATGAACTGCCGCCCGTGCATTACACGGTGGTGCGTGTGGCGAAGGAGCAGATGGGTGTCGGCGGCGACGATAGCTGGGGTGCACCGGTGCATCCGGAGTATCATCTGGATGTGAGCGGGAAGATGGAATTTTGCTTTACGTTCCGGGGAATCTGACAGGCGGCCTCTCTGTTTTGTTTTTGCGGGTTTTGTGGTATGATAGCGAAAACGAAACCCTTATGGCCGGAACCGGCGCGGGATGAAAGCGGCGGGTTTGGCGTAAAATAGGTGTAGGAAAAGAGAAGAGAGAGCGGGCAAAGCGCCCGGGACGGAGGTAAGAATGTGCAAAACTAAGATTGTATGTACCCTTGGACCATCCACAGACAACGAGGAAGTGCTGCGGCAGATGATGCTGGAAGGCATGAACGTTGCCAGATGTAATTTCTCCCACGGCGTCCACGAGGATCACAAGAGAAGAATGGATGTGGTGAAAAAACTCCGGAAGGAAGTGGGCAAACCGGTGGCGATTCTGCTTGACACCAAGGGGCCGGAAGTTCGTGTGAAGAATTTCAAGGAAGGCAGGGTGGTTCTGGAAGAGGGACAGCTCTTTACCCTGACTGCCGACGAGGTGGAGGGCACGAAGGATATTGTGAGCGTGACTTACAACAGGCTCTATGAGGATCTGGAAGAGGGAATGCGGGTACTCATTGACGACGGACTGATTGAGATGAAAGTGGAGAAGGTGGACAAAAGCAACATTGTCTGCCGCGTCATAAACGGCGGCGTGGTATCTGACCACAAGGGCGTCAACGTGCCGGATGTGGATTTGTCCATGCCTTACATCAGCGATAAGGACAGGGAGGACATACTTTTCGGCATCGAGCAGGACGTGGACTTTATCGCGGCCTCTTTTGTACAGAAAAAGGAAGACATTTTACAGCTTAGAAAACTGCTCGAAAAGAACGGCGGTCAGGACATCAAGATTATTTCCAAGATCGAAAATGCGCAGGGTGTGGCAAACATTGACGATATTCTGGCGGTGTCCGACGGCGTTATGGTGGCCAGAGGAGACATGGGCGTGGAGATTCCTTATGAGGAGGTGCCGGTGATCCAGAAGGAGATCATCAAGAAGGTGTACCGCGCCGGAAAGCAGGTTATCACGGCCACGCAGATGCTGGAATCCATGATTAAGAATCCGAGACCCACCAGAGCGGAGACAACGGATGTCGCCAATGCGGTTTACGACGGCACAAGCGCGATCATGCTCTCCGGGGAGACGGCGGCGGGCGCCTATCCGGTGGAAGCCGTCAGGACGATGGTCAGGATTGCGGAGCGCACGGAGCAGGACGTGGATTACCGTAAGCGGTTTTTCCTGTTGGAGCGCGAGGCGAATCCCGACGTGACTGACGCGATCTGCCACGCAACCTGCACGACGGCTCTTGACCTGAATGCTACAGCCATCGTGACGGTTACCAAATCGGGCAGATCGGCAAGGATGATTTCCCGCTACCGCCCGAAGAGCGATATCATAAGCTGCGCCACCACGGAAAAGGTGTGCAGACAGCTCTCCCTGACGTGGGGTGTGACGCCGCTTCTGATTAAAGAGGAGAAGGACGCCTACGGGCTGTTTGACAAGGCGATTGCGGCGGCCGAGAAGAAGGGCCTTCTGGCGAAGGGCGATCTGACGGTTATTACATCCGGGGTGCCCATCGGTATTTCCGGCACCACAAACATGATTAAGGTACAGATCGTATAGGCACCGGCCCGGAGATAACCTCTCTCGCCACATAGAGGGTGCTGTCGAAACGGGCGTTCATGCTCCACTTGACTAAGGTCATAAGGCCGCGCTCAATCTCAATGCAGGTGATGCAGCGCGGATGAACGCAGCTTCCTGTGTTATAGTAGCGGGCCGGTTCCGTGGGCAAAATGGGCCGGTGTGTGTGTCCGGTAATCAGGATGCGCCGGTTTTCCTGCGCCCAGCGTTCTAAGCGGACTTCGCATTTGTTTTTGACATGATAATTTTTGGCGGCGCTGGTGGGGTCAAGTATGCCCAGATTTTCCAGCGGCTGCCAGATATACCGGACGAGGAAACGGGAAATGGGCCAGAGCGCAGAGTTGAGCAGACTGGCCTGATGCCCGTGCGTCAGGTAGAGGGACACACGAGACCTGCTTTCTTGAAGCAGGTCTGTGGTGAGAATGATTCCCTCGTGAAAAGTGAGGGAAGGAAACAGGGGCTGCATCTGCTGGGACTGCGTACAGAAAAAAGTATCGCAGCTTTTGGCGGGGTAGCCCCGTTTCCGTTTCACAATGTCGTGATTGCCATAGAGAAGATACAGCCGGTTTTCCTGGTAGAACTGTTTGAAGAGCCAGAAGACATTGCTGTGCACGTCAATGATATTTTTCATGTTTCTGTTTTCCCAAAGCTCATCCCCGTCACCCAGCTCGATATAGGTAAATCCCTGACTGTAGTAATGCTCCAGCGCGGCAAAATATAAGTGCTGGTTTTTCAGAAAGTTGTCGGAAGAGTTTCCTATGCCCCTGTGGCAGTCGCTCATCAGGACATAGCGGGAGCGGTTGGTGAGAGGCAGCAGGGGAGCGTTTTGAAAAGCGTGGTCAAGACGCGAGAACGTACTCATAGTCAGCGCTCCTTACGGTGACGTTTGTGACAGCGTTTGTGAAACCGGCGCAGCCTGAGAAGCCTCCGGAAGGCAGACGGGAGGCAGTAGTACAGCAGCAAAACCCGGTCTTCGGTACAGAGGAAGGGTCTGGTAATCCACAGGTAAAGTTTGCAGAAAAGTTTGTTTTTCCACTGGGAGAACTTTCGAAAGAAACGTGTGATGAGATTGTATTTCGTGCAATCTCTGTGAAACATAAAGCAGACGGTGAGCCCTCTGACACAGAGGCCGTCCTCCGGGTAACCGGTCCGCTGCAGACCGTGCACGAAGGCGGAGAGCATTTCCCTGTTGGGAAAGTGGATGCAGGACTCCATGGTGAGAGAGGAGGGCCTGGAAAAGTATCCCACGAGAAAGGCGGTCAGCCACCAGTGCCGTCCGGAATTGCAAATGCACTCGTTCTCACACTTGCATAGCCGGAAAGAGCAGTCCAGCATTTCGCTGTCTTCGGCGCAGGAGAACCAGGCGGTTTTATAATCCGCTTCGGGAATGATGCCGTCTGCATGGTAGATACCGATTTCCGCTCCGGTATTGATCCCGTACTGCCCTTTCCAGAATTCAATCAGCCATGTGCGGCCCCGGTAATCAAAATAGACGGGAAGAGCGTCGAAAACCATCTGGAAGCGGGGCGCCATATAATCATAGAGAGAGGCGTAACCGGCCTGTCGCTGCGGGGCGTCCACCGTGGTGGAGAAGAAACCGCAGTCACAGTGGAAATCGTAACCGAAGGGATATACCAGCTCGTTTAAGAGGGAGCATTTGGTACGGCAGTCCATGGCTTTTATCTTACAGATTATTTTTTTCCTCCGGAATTGAAAGAAGATACAGCCGAGAACGGCCATGAGAAGTAATGCTAAGAGTAAAAAGTACATAATAAATATCCTGTGTCGTTTTACTCTATTTTATGTCGAAAGAAGAGAAATAGTTCGGGGGAAACGGCCTTTACGGAACGGGAAACAGCGACCGCGGACGTTTCGACGTCGAAACAGGATCAACGGGAAACAGCCTTTACGGAACGAGAAACAGGCAGGCCGCCGGCACCGTCACAAGACTTAAAATGGTAGTCAGAATAATGCCCTGTGAAATGGATCCGGTTTCCATATCCATCTGTTTGGCGAGCATGAGGGGCATATTGGCGGCTGGAACCGCAACCATCAGAAGCATGGTATTTAAAATCAGCGTGTGATGAAAGAAACGGCGCATCAAAAGCATACAGCCGATGGGCACGAGAATCTGCCTGAGCAGGGTAAACGCGTAGAGCCTTGGATTAGAAAAGATATCCTTTGGCGTCATCTGCGCTACGGATACGCCGAGAACCAGCATGGATAAGAGAGTGGTGGCCCGTCCGGCGTAAGTGAGGGTGGAAGATATGATGACGGGCACATGAAAGTTTCCCAGATAAAAAATAATGGTAACTGCCGCGGAAATGGTACCTGCGTTCACAAGCATGCGCAGGCGGCCGCCGGTCCGGTTTGCGGGAGCGGAGACATTCTTTTGCGTGTGCGAAACGGGAGCCTCAGCGGCTTCTGCCTCCTGCTGCGCGGCAGCCCTTTGCAGGAGAGAAGTGCAGAAGGTGTAAACCAGCAGGTTAAAGAGCAGATTAAAGATAGATACAAAGATCAGAGACTGACTGCCAAGCACCGCGGAGGCCAGAGGGATGCCGATAAAACCTACATTGCCGAAAACGGTCAGCACCTGATAGGCGTAGTGAAGGCGCTTCGGTACGCGCAGAACATAGGGAAGCACGAAGCCGGCGGCGATCAGAATGGCAAAAACGGCGGCGTAGGAGGCAAGGGCAATGCCAAGCTCCTGTAAGGACGCTTTGGGACCGTCTTCGAGGGCGGAACAGATTAAGAGGGCGGGGTTCGTGACATTGATAATTAAACCGGAGATCTGCCTGGAGCCTTCCTCCGAAATCATTTTGCGGCGGTACAGGATCATGCCGATGCCGATTAAAATAAAGATAATGATCATTTGCTGTAATACGATTGCCATACTCATACAGTGTCCTCTTTCCTATTATGCTCATCCCGAACTATTATAGTACATTTTTACAAAAATGGAAGATTGTTTTTCTCCTGCACTCGTTATATACTTATTTAGAATGAAAAGGCATGGAAGATTGTGTCTGCGCATTGCCTGACACAAACCCGGTTATGCGCAAAAAAAATGCGCAGAAATGGAGCAGAAAATGCAAAAATATATTATGGCGCTGGATCAGGGGACGACCAGCTCCCGCTGCATTTTGTTTGATAAAAGGGGTAATATCTGCAGCATGGCGCAGAAGGAGTTTACCCAGATTTATCCGCAGGCCGGATGGGTGGAGCACAATCCGCGCGAGATATGGGCTTCCCAGCTTGCGGTGGCGATCGAGGCGATGGCGAATATCGGCGCGGACGCATCGCAGATCGCGGGCATCGGCATCACGAACCAGCGCGAGACGACGATTGTATGGGACAGGGAAACGGGCGAGCCGGTATATAATGCGATTGTGTGGCAGTGCCGGAGGACGGCGGAATTTATCGACGGATTGAAGGCGCAGGGCTATACGGAAACGATACGGAAAAAGACCGGACTTGTGCCGGACGCTTATTTTTCGGGGAGCAAGATCCGCTGGATTTTAGATCATGTGGAGGGCGCGCGGGAGAGAGCGGAGCAGGGCGGACTGCTGTTTGGAACGGTGGATTCGTGGCTGATTTGGAAACTGACCAAAGGGGCCGTTCACGCGACCGACTACACCAATGCCTCCCGCACGATGCTTTACAATATTCACACACTGGAATGGGATGAAGAGCTTCTTTCCATACTGCGGATCCCCGGACAGATGCTGCCGGAGGTGAAGCCTTCCGGGGAGGTGTTTGGTGAGAGTGACACGAGTATTTTCGGTGCGCCGGTTCCCATTGCGGGTGCGGCGGGCGACCAGCAGGCTGCGCTCTTCGGACAGTGCTGCTTTGCGCCGGGACAGGTGAAAAACACTTATGGGACAGGGTGTTTTCTGCTGATGAACACAGGAAAGGAAGCGATCGCTTCATCAAGCGGCCTTCTGACCACGATTGCGGCGGGAAATGATGCCCGGCCGGACTATGCGCTGGAGGGCAGCGTATTTGTGGCGGGCGCGGCGGTACAGTGGATGCGGGACGAAATGCGGATGATGAAGATTTCCGGACATTCGGAGAAGTACGCGATGCGTGTGCCGGACACAAACGGCGTCTATGTGGTGCCTGCTTTTGTGGGCATGGGAACGCCCTACTGGAATCCGTATGCGCGGGGTACCGTGGTGGGCATTACGAGAGGATGCCAGAAGGAGCATTTCGTGCGTGCGGTGCTGGAGTCTGTTGCCTACCAGTCGATGGACGTGCTAAAGGCGATGGAGGAGGACGCCGGCATACCATTGGCGGAGCTGAAAGTGGACGGCGGCGCCAGCGCCAACGATTTCCTGATGCAGTTTCAGGCGGATATCACGGGGCAGGCGGTACATCGTCCAAGCTGTATAGAGACGACGGCTCTGGGCGCGGCTTATCTGGCGGGACTTTCGGTGGGCTACTGGAAAGACAAGGGAGAGATCTGCGAAAACTGGCAGCTTGGACAGCGGTTTGACGTGGCGATGGAGGAAAAGACAAGGGAGCAGCTTGTGAAAGGATGGAAACGCGCTGTCAGATGCGCGCTTGCATGGGCGGATGATGCGCGATAGCAACGGGCAGTGCGCAGACAGAGGAGTGAGCGAGGCGGAGAGCTTGATCCGATGGATGCATAGGGCTACTGCCCGCGAGCGGGGAAACCGACGGTTTTCGGGCTGCACGGCGAAAGATTTAAGAAAGGAACCGGAATATGAACATTACCTATAATGAAAAAAACAGAATATTTAAACTGGACACGCCCCACTCGAGCTACTGTATCGGTGTGGTGGATGAGGAAAACTTTTTGGGACATGTGTACTACGGAAGGCGTCTTTCGTCGGACGATCTGGCGTATCTGATGCGCACAGGAGAGCCGCCCTTTGTCCCTTCGGAAAATAATCGGGAGAGAACGGCCTTTCTGGACACGTTTCCGATGGAATACACGGGGCACAATCTGGGCGACTATCGCGAGGGAACGCTGTCTGTGCGCACACTGTCCGGGCATACGGGAGTATCGCTCTTCTACGTGTCGCACCGTATTTACGACGGCAAGAAGGCGTTAGAGGGGCTTCCGGCCACATTTGGCGGGGCGGATGAATGTAAGACGCTGGAGATTACCTGTGAAGATCCGGTATTAAAATTACAGGTAGTGTTGTCCTACAGCATTTTTGCGGATACGGACGCCATTGCCAGAAGCGTGCGCGTCATCAATAACGGCGGCGAGGCGGTTTATCTGACGAAGGTGCTTTCCGCCTGCATTGATATGGACAATGACGATTACGACATGATTACCCTGCACGGCTCATGGGCGAGGGAGCGCGCGATACAGACATATCCGGTCAGAAAGGGAAAGCAGAGCGTCGGCTCGGTGCGCGGGGAGTCCAGCCATCAGGAGCATCCGTTTATGGCCTGGAAGAGCAGGACGGCGACGGAGGAAGCGGGCGACGTTTATGCCATGAACTTTGTGTATTCCGGCAATTTCATCGCGCAGATCGAGGAGAGTCAGTTTGGCAGCATCCGCGCCATGATGGGGATTCATCCGGAGGACTTTTGCTGGAAGCTGGAGTCCGGCGCAGGTTTTCAGGCGCCGGAAGTGATCTGCATGTATTCCGCAAACGGGCTTGGCGGCATGACCAGAAACTTCCACGAGCTGTACCGCAATCATTTGATCCGGGGTATGTATAAAGATAAAAAGCGGCCGGTTCTGATCAATAACTGGGAGGCCACTTACTTTGACTTTGACACGGATAAGCTGCTGGATATTGCCAGAGAGGCTTCCGCGCTCGGCATAGAGATGTTAGTCATGGACGACGGGTGGTTCGGCCACAGAAACGACGATAATTCCAGTCTGGGAGACTGGTTTGTGAATGAGTCCAAGATTAAGGGCGGGCTTAAGTTCCTGGTGGACGAGGTGAATAAGCTGGGCATGAAGTTCGGCATCTGGGTGGAGCCGGAAATGATTTCCCCCGATTCCGATTTATACCGGGAGCATCCCGACTGGGCAATCCGGATCCCGGACAGGGTGGGAAGCCTTTGCAGAAACCAGTATGTGCTGGACCTGACCAGAAAAGAAGTGCGCGACTGTGTTTATGACAGGATCGCGGCAGTGCTTAGAAGCGCGAATATCGAGTATGTGAAGTGGGACATGAACAGACAGCTTTCCGATCTGGGGAGCTTTGGCCTTGCGGCGGACAGACAGGGCGAGCTGGTGCACAGACAGACGCTTGCGCTCTACGAAATGCAGGAGAGGCTGATTACGGATTTCCCGGAGCTGCTTTTGGAGAACTGCTCTGGCGGCGGTGCGAGATTTGATCCGGGTATGCTCTATTACAGTCCCCAGATCTGGTGCTCCGACGATGCGGACGCGATTGAGCGGCTGTCGATTCAGGCGGGAACGGCGCTTATTTATCCTCTTTCCACTATGGGCGCGCATGTGTCCGACTGCCCGAATCATACGGTGGGCAGGACGACGCCTTTTGACACGAGGGGATATGTGGCGCTTGCGGGCACGTTCGGTTATGAGCTGGACGTGACGAAGATTCCCGAGGCGGACCGGAACATGATTCCCGATCAGGTGGCAATGTACCATAAATATAATGATCTGGTGCGGCAGGGTGACTATTACCGTATCGCGCGTTATGCGGAGAATCATTTTTATGACTGCTACACGGTGGTGGCGAAGGATCAGAGCGAGGCGCTCGTCACCTATGTGCAGGTGCTGAACCGGCCAAACTTCCACAGCAGAAGAATCTGCATTCCTGGACTTGATCCGGAGAAAACGTATGTGATTGAGAATGCGGCGGACTGGCCGGAGATCGGGCAGACTGAATACAGGGGCGATACGCTGCACTACGCGGGGATCAATATACCGCCGATCAGTGGGGATTTCCGGGCACGGTTAATGCATCTTACGGAAGTGAAACAGGCGCATGCGTAAGTTTGGCCGACACGCCGGAAGCACATGCTTCATATCGCGTCCGGGCGGGTGAATAATGGTCTGATAAGTTGACAGAATATGGGAAGAAATGGAGAATCGAGTATGATCGTACAAAAATACAAGGATATGTTACAGGGTAAGTCCGTGATCCGGCAGCTTTCCGAGTTCGCGGTGGCAAGGGGGCAGGAAATCGGGTATGAGAACGTGTTTGACTTTAGTCTCGGAAATCCTTCCGTGCCGGTGCCGCAGGCATTTACGGACACGATGATAAGGATGCTGCAGGAGAAGGATTCCATGGAACTGCACGGCTACAGCCAGAGTCTGGGCATTCCCTCTGTCAGGGATAAGGTGGCGGCTTCTCTCAACAAGAGATTCGGGATGAACTACACGGGGAACCATATCTTTATGACCACCGGCGCGGCGGGCGCGATTGCCCATGCGCTGCGGTGTGTGACGCAGCCGGGGGATGAGGTGCTCACCTTTGCGCCCTATTTTCCGGAGTATGCGCCCTATGTGAATCTGACGGGGGCGGTTCTTAAAGTGGTGCCTGCGGACACTGAGAATTTCCAGATCAATTTCGGTGCTTTTGAGGAAATGCTGACGGAGAAGGTTGCGGCCGTTTTGATCAATACGCCCAATAACCCTTCGGGCATGGTTTATTCTACGGCGACCGTGAAAGAGCTGTCCCGTATCATGGAGGAGAAACAGAGACAGTACGGCCACGACATTTTTCTGATTTCCGACGAGCCTTACAGGGAGATCGTCTTTGCGGGTGTGGATGCGCCTTATCCTTCCGCGTTTTATGACAATTCCCTTTCCTGCTACTCGTTTTCCAAATCCCTGTCTCTGCCGGGAGAGCGGATCGGCTATATAGCGGTGAATCCGAAGTGTACGGACGCGGAGCTGATCAGCGTGATGTGCAGCCAGATTTCCAGAGGAACGGGACACAACTGTCCGCCCTCCATCATTCAGCTTGCGGTGGCCAAGGTGCTGGATCTGACGTCCGATCTCTCGGTCTATGAGAGGAATATGAACATATTATATAAGGAGCTTACAGGGCTGGGCTTCGAGTGCGTGCGCCCGGGCGGCACCTTCTACATGTTCCCGAAATCGCCGGAGCCGGATGCGGTGGCCTTTTCCGGGAAGGCGAAGAAATACGATCTGATTCTGGTGCCCGGTGACAGCTTTGGCGTGGAGGGCTATTTCCGGATTGCTTACTGTATCGACACAGAGAAGGTAGAGCGGTCGCTGGAGGCATTTAGGAGACTTATGAAGGAAAATTATTAGTGTACCATTTACTGAATGCATACACTTTTAAGTATAGCTGATTAGTAAACGGCACACTGGATTCCGGAGAAAGGAAACTTTACTATGATCTATCAGGCAGGACTGATTCTGGAAGGCGGCGGCATGAAAGGAATTTATACCGCCGGTGTACTGGATTTCTTTATGGATAAGGAGATTGCATTTTCCGACTGCTACGGGGTGTCGGCGGGCGCGTGCCATCTTTGCAATTTTATGTCGGGACAGAGAGGGCGGTCATACCGCATCAGTGTGAACTATCTGGATATGAAGCAGTATTGCGGAAAGTGGAGCCTTTTCACAACAGGCGATCTTTTCGGTGTGGATATGAATTACAATCTGATTCCGAACTATCTGGATCCGTATGATTACGACGCGGCGGCGAAATATGAGGGCAGGGCTTTCGCGGTGGCCACGGATATTGAGACGGGAAAGCCCGCTTATCTTCCGCTCAGGGATTTGCGGGAAGATCTCATGGCAGTGAGGGCGTCAAGCTCCCTGCCGCTGGTATCCCGGAATGTAAAAATCGGCGACAGGGTCTACCTGGACGGCGGCATCAGCGATTCCATTCCGGTCAGAAAGTCCATAGAGGACGGGAACAGGAAAAATGTGGTCATTATGACCAAGGAGGAGGGCTTTGTCAGACAGCCCGCCGGAGCGGAGCTTGCGCTGGTGAAGGCGCGCTATCTGCGCTACCCGAAAGTGTATGAGCTGATGCGCGAAAGGCATTTTTCTTACAACGTTGCCGTACAATATATTGAGGAAAAGAAACAGACTGGCGGGCTGTTCGTGATCCGTCCGAAGCGAAAGAGCGGGGTCGGAAGGATCGAGAAGGACAAGGAAAAGATGCGGGCGCTCTACGAGGAGGGCTACCGCGACGCGCAGGAATGCTATTTAGAACTTTTGGAGTATTTGGGTTAGGCATGAGCAGTGCGCAGACTTTTCGAGCGGGCGCTGCATGTATGAGAAAGGAAACGATATGGATATTATAGAAATTTTAAAGGCGGTGCTCTTTGGCATCGTGGAGGGTATCACGGAATGGCTTCCCATCAGCAGCACCGGACACATGATTCTTCTGAATGAGTTTGTGACTCTGAACGTGAGCGAAGAGTTCTGGGAAATGTTTCTGGTGGTGATCCAGCTCGGAGCGATTCTGGCGGTGGTTCTGCTTTTCTGGAATAAGATATTCCCCTTCCGCTTTAAGGAAAAGCCGGTGGTGCAGGCGGACATTTTTGTACTCTGGTTTAAAATACTTGTGGCCTGCGTTCCGGCAGCCATTGTGGGACTGGCTTTTGATGATGTGCTGGACGCGCTCTTCTACAATCCGTGGTGCGTGGCCATCGCGTTGATCGTGTTCGGTATCGCCTTTATTCTGATTGAAAACAGAAATAAGGAAATGACGCCGAAAATTACAGAACTGAGCCAGATTACTTACCAGACGGCGTTGATGATCGGCATTTTCCAGCTTCTGGCGGCGGTGTTCCCGGGGACTTCCCGCTCTGGCGCAACCATAGTGGGGGCGCTTTTAATCGGCGTGTCGAGAACCGTGGCGGCGGAGTTTACTTTCTTTCTGGCGATCCCTGTTATGCTGGGTGCGAGTCTGCTAAAGCTTCTTAAGTTCGGGTTTTCCTTTACGGCGCAGGAGATTGTCATTCTGGCGGTGGGAATGGCGGTGGCCTTTGTGGTGTCCGTGGCGGTAATCCGTTTCCTTATGGGGTATATAAAGAAACATGACTTTAAAGTTTTCGGTTGGTACAGAATTGCGCTCGGCGCACTGGTGCTTTTGTATTTTACCGTGGCCTGACGGCATAAAACGGGGTATTTGCGGGGACCGGTTCGGTCAATTCGTATAAGATTTTATAATAAAAATTAACTATTTGATACAGATTGTTAGTTGACAGCCCTGTTTTATTGAGATAATATACAAATATCGGAGTCATGCAGCAGGCAGATTCTGCGGGGATGCATGGCGTTACAGCTAACATATCGGAATTATGAAAGAGCAGTTTTAGTGAAAGTGGGGAAGGAGATTACTCATGGCAGAAACCAAGAAGCCGGTTGTAGAATCGGAAGCTGACAAAGCGGCAGATACAAAGACAACGACAGTAGAGACATCAGTGGCAGCACCTGCAGCAAAGACCGGGTCTGTAGCAGACAAGGCGAAAGAAACAAAGGAAACCGTGGAGAAGAAGAAACCAGGCAGAAAGCCCGGTGCGAAGAAGCCTGCGGCGGAGAAGAAGAAGCCGGGCAGAAAGCCCGCAGCGGCGAAGAAGGAGACGGCTGCTAAGACCACTACGACAAGAAAGACAGCGGTCAAAGAAACCGTACATGTACAGTTCTCCGGTAAGAACTACACCACGGAGGAGCTGGTAAAGATCGCCAAGGATGTATGGAAGTATGATCTGAAAAAGAAGGTTGGCGATTTCAAAGCGGTAGAGCTTTATGTGAAGCCCGAAGAGAGCGTAGTGTACTATGTGATCAACGGCGAGGAAAAAGGTCAGTTCAATATCTAATCGCATCAGGCAGAAAGAATGCAGGCGGTCAGTTTAGGGTATGCTAAACTGACCGTATTTTTGGTTTGCGCGCCATGGGCACGCTCTAGCGGGTGCAAGTCCCGAACATGCCCGGGTAGTGGGAAATGTATAGC
>ERZ808037.784-NODE-784-length-25776-cov-3.959026_pt1 | contig 25776 bp, 16 predicted proteins | sample MGYA00380190_ERZ808037 | MGnify/ENA primary metagenome ERZ808037 (study PRJEB31490, sample SAMN06133399) | mouse gut metagenome | isolation source: J9 | host: mice | place: China: Chengdu | collected 2015-05 ... | reverse complement strand
ATGTCTGCATGTTTGAAATAATTGTTATTATGTGCAATAGCCCTGATATTTTCCATACTGTTTTATTCCTCCGTAAATTGTTTCATTGTTAATTCATTTCCTGTTTTCTTGAATTTCGATCTTACAGAGTATTTGATTGCTCTGTAGCGGCAATTATTTAACACATATACTTTCGTGTTAATTTAATCTCATTTTATCTTTGAGTACCGAATATTTCATTCATATATTCCGGTTCTGGCGTTTTCACCTTAATAAACTTTCCGTCTTTGTCCGTTAATACGATATCTGTCTTCATTTGTATTATATCTGAACTTCCACACTCCTTCCGCATACGATCTTCCTCAATTTCATCAATAACAACCTTCAAATGGTTATTTACAATTCTGGATAGAGCGTTAATATCTATTTCTCCATATAAACGTGACAATCTGCTTATATTTTCTTCGGTAATGATTGCTACTCTTTCACTTAATTTCACTATGTAACCATATCCTCCAATTCTTTTAATGGACAATTACCTCTTACTCTAAATCTTTCCTGCTGCTTATGTGCTTTGCCATAATTCTTAGCTTCTCCTATTCTTCTGTTTCTTCTATATTTTCTAAATCTTCCACGATTTCTTCTTCCGGTAAATCGGCATCCTCTGGTAATTCCGCATCTTCCGGGATATACCCGCTATTTTTCAGGGTATCCCTCTGCTGTCTGCTGAACAGGGTTTTTGCCAGCCCGTAGATACCATTGTCAATATTCTGCAGTAACTGCCTGTTCATACTTTCTTTGATAGCATGGTTACGGGATATCCTGAGCTTTGTGCAAGGTGGATTCCCGCCTTCTTTATTACATGGGGGCAGACCATAGGAAAGGCGTGTCTTTATCTCTGGGAATATCGTCCCTACTTTTAATATCTGTACACGTTCTCCGTTCATCATTGCTTTGTGAACCTCTTTTGCATACATGTCCAAAATCTCTTTGATCATGCTCTGCTTATAGATATTGTCCTCTCTGTTATAGATTCTTGCCGCCATCTTTCCAGCGGATAATGCATCCTTGTATGCCATATGTTTTGTTCCTCCTTGTGATTGGTTTTTTGATTTTGGTTGGTTTGTTTGTCGTGAGATGATTGTCGTTATTCAGTTGTATTTATCAATGAAATGACGATTTTAAGTTACGGTGTTTGGGATGATAATGAGTGTTAAATATTGGTTGGAAAATAATAATGTGGAATATGGCCAGATTGCGGTGCTCTGAATTATAGTGTCATGCAATTAACAGTGTGCGGTTACATATGGTTTAGGGTTACAGGATACCCCTGTGACGCGCTGTGGGGCTTATATAGGGGAGTTTGGGGTTGGTGTGGAGAATTGCGCTTTGGGCACTAAAATAAGCAGTTAGCAACCAAATTAGATGACTGATAACTGCTTATGCAGGTGTCCAAATATTAAAAATACTAACTTATGTAAATATATACTGGAATCGTCTTTTTTTGTGGAGTCTTAATATTATATATTTTCTCTAAATGTGGTCTTTGTTGTCCAAAATCGGTCCGGACACTTTTCCCATATAACGTCTCACCAGCGGTTCCGTACATCGGCATTTTCCGGTGTCAGGATAAAAACCGCAGGGGCACGGGTTCATAGCACATACCAGCATAAAATCACTGGGATAAGTGACCGTTCCGTTCACTCTCGTAATATGCACTTCCTGCTCTTCCAAAGGCTGTCTCAGACTGTCCAGCGCCGCCCGTTGAAATTCCGGCAGTTCGTCCAGAAAGAGCACTCCCCGGTGGGCCAGCGAAATCATACCCGGTCTGGGAATCATGCTGCCTCCCACCAATGCCGCCTGTGTGATCGTATGATGAGGATTTTGAAAAGGACGCTTTGTGACAATCTCCTGCCCTTCTTTCAACAGCCCCGCCACACTTGCTATGGAAGTAACCTCCAAACTCTCTTCCAATGTCAGCGGCGGCAGGATTCCGGGAATTCTCTTGGCGATCATGGATTTTCCCGCGCCGGGCGGCCCAACCATCAGCAAATTATGGAATCCTGCTGCCGCGATCTCCGCCCCTCGCTTTGCCGTCTCCTGTCCGCTTACCTCCGAAAAATCCGCCGCCCTCTCCGCCGCTTTTTCCTGAAAAAGTTTCATGGTATCCAAAAATACGGCCGGCGCCAGTTTTTCTCCTTCTTCTCCCTCCGACTGCAGAAAAGGAAACAATTCCTGCAGGCTGGAGACACCCCTGACTGTAATATTGGGTATTAATGCACCCTCCATAGCATTCACGGAAGGTATGATGCATTCTTCCATTCCCCGGCAGGCTGCTTCTCTGACAATGGGCAGCACTCCGGGAACTCCTTTGATCTCCCCGTCCAGTCCCAGTTCTCCTAAAAAGAGAGTGTTTTGTATCCTTTTAGGAGAAATTTGATTCATTGCCGCCAGCAGTCCCACCGCAATAGGCAAATCAAAAGCCGTACCGTCTTTTCTGCGGTTTGCCGGCGCCAAATTAACCGTGATGCGGCTGGGAGGGAGATTCAAACCGACATTGCGCAAAGCCACCCCCACCCGGTCCCTTGCTTCCCTGACTTCCTGGCTTAAGGAACCAACCAGATTCAACGTAGGCAGACCCGGTGAAATATCCGTCTCCACAGACACCAGATACGCCGAAACTCCTTGTAAAGCTCCCGTAGTAATCGTACTATACATTTTGTATGTACCTCCTTTCAATATTCTGTTTGTGTTCATAGCGGTTGTTTATTACGGCATTTTCGCATCATATATTGATTCATACCGCCAAATCATCCGTTTTAATACCGTTCTCTTACTTCTCTTCCTATCGCTGCCATGCGGGACGCAGATCTCAATTTAGAAGCCGTGACACATCACCCTAATCGAGGCGCAGCAGGCCTCGAAGCGGGACGCGAGCACCTGAAAATGATTTTTGCGCACTCAAATACAGTGACGCAATAAAGCTTCGCTCATTCGGTTCGATATTTAAAATAATAATTAGTTGGAAAAATAGGATTTCTTCCGGATACCCGCCTGAAGCGGCAGCAATAGCTGCCGACTTCGGCGAATGTAAGAATTATTGATTCTGGTTGAAAATTATTTCTGTTCGGACATGACCATTCCCAGCAATTCACTGTCCATAACGTATCGGTTATCCAATGTTTTTATAATGTCCACTATCTTAATATCCGCGTTTCCGCGCAAAGACAGATCGATAATCACATTATCTTTAAAGCAGAGAACCGCAGGCCGTAAAATGTCCTGTTGGTTTTCCGTAAGCACCAATGCTTTTTCACCGGTGTTAAGTTCGACCCCCACACCCGCAAAAAGAATATGTATGGATTGGATCAATGCATTGACCACTTTGGGATCATACAATCCCGGATGATCATAAAACTCTTGAAGCGCCTTAACTTCCGACTCCGCTTTCCCCTTAAGATCCATAGCGGTGAGCTCATCGTAGCGGTTGGCGACGATCAAAATCTTAGCTCCCAAGGTCATCTTATCATTTGAGCTGACCTTACCATTGACAGTAAATTCATACTGCGCGCGGAGCGCCTGCATACAGATACGCTTTACTCCCGGTCCCTCCGAAAAGTTATCCAAAATATCCAGCGCCTCCAGCTGTCCCCTGTAGATTCTCTCATTATCTTCCTCGGTGACATCCTGTTTAAACAGCACTTCCTTGGGAAGCTGCTCCTTCCCCAGATCATGTAATACGGCGGCCTCCACCGTCTGGAACTGCTCGTCTACACGGATATTCATAACATGAGTAATCATTGCGCAGAGGATTGCAGTGTTCAGCGAATGACTGCATAAATAATCATCCTTGCTCCGCAGATTCTGATTAAAGTTCACTTTTATATTCAAGTGACCGTACTTTTTGACAACCGTACTGACAATGGTCTGTAATTTACTCTGCTTTTTACTCTTTAAAATCTTATCCAGCTCTTCCTGAAGAGTACACACTGTCATTGTCTGAAAACGTTCAAATTTTTCATCCTCCTCCGACATGGGAGGAAGCGGCTCCGACGGATCCAGAATATACATCCCTAAAAGCCCAAACCCCTTTACACTCTCAATCGTCTGCGCACTCAATTTAGAATCTCTCTCGTAGAGAAGAACACCCCTTTTATTATAGATCGGTCTTGCAAGCCTCATTCCTGCTTTTAAATCCGGCATCTCAATAAACTGCATACTATATCATGCCTCCCCGTCACTTATGAACCCCATACATAAGAATACGTTATTAGTGTAACATATTTCCGTCCTTTTGACAAGATTTAGAAATTCCCTTATTCCTGTTCACTCACTGCCGCGTTACTTTCTGACAGATGCGCGCCCCAATCAGCGGTTTTCTCTTTCCACAAAACGCAGAAATTCCTCTTCAGGCAGCGGTTTCGAAAAATAGTACCCTTGTATGTAAGAAATTCCTAACTTCCGCATGATCTCAAACTGCTCCTTTGTTTCGATTCCTTCCGAAACGATATCCAGATTCATTCCCTGAATCATATGCATGGCGGCATCCATCACATATTTTGCTTTTCCGTTTTCAAAATATGCGGATGACATATCCCTGTCAAACTTGACAATGCTCACCGGCATATCCACGATATAATTCAGATTCGACTGGCCCGTGCCGAAATCATCCAGCGAAAACTTCACGCCGTAATCCATAAGGCTTCGCATATTTTCCAGCAAAATATTTTTTGCAGACAAAGATGCCGATTCCGTGATCTCCAAATTGATACAGCCAGGCTCAACCCCGTAATCCTGCATAATCCGTATAAAATTTTCCGCCAGCTTAGAATAGGCACACTGTATAACGGACAAATTAATTTCAATGTATTTCATCCCATACCGGCAAATATCCTGTTCCTTTATAAGCCTGCATACCTTTTCGAATACAATTTCCCCCACCTTGATAATCAGACCGTTTTTCTCCGCCACTTCTATAAACTGTATGGGAGGAATCAGATTTCCCTCCTCGTCTCTCATGCGCACCAATGCTTCCGCACATGTGAAGCGCTGCTCCTTCACAGAATAAATCGGCTGATAAAATACTTCAATACGGCCGTTTTCAATAGCGCTTAATATCAACCGTTCCGTTACCTGCTCCTGATACATATCGGAAACCATCGTCTCTTCCACGGTCACGAAATCATTCTCTGTGTACTTTCTTCTGTTTTCTCTGACATAGCGCAGTAAATAAGGAAGATCCAAGGAATCCGAAATTATACTGAGCCGTGGAACATAAATTCCCTGAAGACGCAAAACCACCGAACCGTCCCTGCCCCATTTGTCGTTAAATCTGATCTTTATCCGCTCTACCACTTCTCCGGCATCTTCCGAATTTTCAAATAACAGCACCGCCTCATCCTCTGCATTTTTAAAAACACGGGCGCCGGGAATATTCAACAGATAACGGCTTATTTGGATTCTTACATCTTCATTAATATCATCCTTCGCGCTCTGGTGAAAAAGCCCTTCGAAATATAGACACAAAACGGAAAAGTCCTTTCCCTCCACAAAAAGCTGCTGCGTATATTCGGAAAAAGCATTCTGGTTAAACATTCCCGTTCTTCTATCCAGATTTTGTTCCGGATTCTCAAGCTTTAGATATAAGATCATAATACCTATGGCAAACGCATAACCGATAATCAAAATGTCCTTATAAAAAAACTGCACAATAGCCGCCGAAATCCAAACCGACATCCAGACAAACACCGCTTCACGTCTTCTGGAATTAATCATTGCCCTGTGTTTTATCATGGAATAGGTGTTCATCGCCACGAAACTCAATGCGAACAGATAGGTGGCCAACGCACTGGGGCCATATGTATAAACAGCAGATTTCCCTATATCACGATAAATACTTATGGGAAGAATATAAATAAAAACCGCTCCGCATACCGCGAGTACAATATACTTTTTAATAAATCTCTGGTATTGTCCGTTTTTGGAATACAAATCCGCATAGATATAGAGCAGACTGCTCAGTGCAACGCCGATCATAGATACCAAATATGTTTTACAGACCCAATTCACTAAATGAATGGGCAGTCTGTCCATATTGACAATGGCGACAATGGAAAGAATGTCCATACATATGGATAACACAGTAATACAAAATGCCCTCCAATACGCTTTTTCCGTATTCAATTTTACTTTTTCCTGCCGTCTGTAAAATAAATACAATACAAACAGTACAATAATCCCACAGCATTGCGTCTGAATATTCATAAGATAGCACCGCCCTGATTTAATCGTTCCATCATATTGTATCATAAATCCGGCCATTCTATCAACAAAACTCTGATGCGTGTTCGGAAAATACTTTTCACGGGGTGTACGCCACAATTTGCGGGATGCAAATCTCACTTTGGCACATCATGATAAGTGTATTCGGCCAAAAAATGAAATTCGCCATTTACACGTTTTTCCCAGAATAATCCGGTATCCACTGTCTGTCCATCCGAAATTCCTAAACAAAACAGCAAATTTCCGTCTCTGTCAAAACCTCTGACAGAGTATTCTTCATACCCGCCGATTCCGGACGGCAGCATTCTTTTATACAGAGATCCATTCAAGTCATTTAAAATTTCTTCTATCGCTTTTCTGTCCGTAACCGTTACATCCGAAACCTCGATTCTGTATACATCCTCTATGTCGGCATCAATGACAGTATGAGGAATGCAATATAAAATTCCCCCCGCTGCCGTCAGCGATAATACGGCTGCCGCCGCAATACTTCCTGCTATTTTCTTTTTCAATAAACACCCTGTAAACAGAATGGCTGTAACAATAATGACAGACCCATACGCAATAACAAACCGTGAGTCATAAATCATGTTCCCTAGATTATTTAGTATCTGCATTTTTTCCTCCATTCCGAAGCGTTTTACGCTGAGAAAGCGAGCGAACTATCAGATTTCACTCCGCCATCATGGAATTTGTGACGCTTCAGCACAAACAATCAATAAATCGGTGCAAGTCCGTAAGAATCGCTGAAGCGATTCTTACGTGTGAAGAAGCTCTGCTCCGCAGAGCGTGAAATCACTTAGCGAGGTCTTTCCGAGCTTAGTGATTTCCTTCACACTTTTCCCTCCGAATTATATCATTATATTTATTAACGGTATTTAGAACATTGTCCACTATGCTATCGTATTCCAAAACATTTTTATCTAGCAATTCACACAAAAAAGATACTGTAATTATTGCTAGTTTATCTCTTATCTTTAATGCAATAACTTTATGATGAATCGAAATATCATTGCTATCCATTAAACGTCGTATGAGTTTTCTTAATTCCTTTACTATGGGTAAAACAACCATTTTGTATTTCATCAAAGCAGAATAAATCTTTTTAACATCTTCATTAACAAAATTCCAAAAAGGGGTTTCAATATGACTAAAACTAATAATACTCTCACTCTCTGCTCTTTTTCTTAACATAGTATTAGGATACAAAATAAGTTTTACAAAAAGCCAAGGCTCTAACTCTAAATAATCAAAACTGTTGTATGCATAAAACTCTAATGTTTTACTCAATTCGCTTCGAGTCACCCATGGATCAAAGGGAATAAGTTCATGAACATATCTAAATGAATACATGTCCTTAAACTTCATTATTTCATAATAACTTTTAATATTTATGTCTGCAGTAACTTGTTTGTTATATCTTTTCAATTGTGTATCACTAAACGATTCAATACCTACCTCAATAGAGTTGCATCCTAATCTGAAAATTGTCTCCAACAAATCAGCATTCCTTAAAATACTATCTGCTCTGGTTGATATTTTAAAACTTCTAATTTTTTCTTTGTATTTATCAAGTACAGATATCGTATTCTCAACATTAGCTCTGTTCGACAAAAAATCCGGATTTACAAAGTATAATGAATTGCCTCCGTTTTTTACAATATTCTCTATATCTCTTTCGATAGCATCTATTAATGTAAAAGATTGTTTCTCATTATTTGAAATGGAACAAAAATAGCAATTATGACAACACCCTCTCATGGTTGAAATACATGATATTTTCTCATCTCCGGTAGATAAAGAAAAATAGTCACTCTCATTCTTCCGTTCCGGAATCAAATTATCATACAATGACATTTTAACTTGATTCGTCCGTATCACATTATTGTCTTTACGATATAAAATCGAAGGAACTTTCTCGAAACTTGTTCCATTTTCTATAGCCTTTACTAATTCTAAAAGTGGAATCTCTCCACGACCTAAAATCGCAATATCGAATTCTTTATAATTGTTCAAAATATAATCGAATTCTGCTGTTGCATGATATCCTCCTATGGCAATTAAACATTGGCTGTCAATCTCTTTTATTTTTTTTGCCAAATCTGAGGCAATAGAAAAAGAACCAGTATAGCAGGATATTCCAATAATATCATGATGTTCTTTACATACCATAGTAAAAAAAGTGTTCTCAGAAATTAGATTCAGATCAGCAATTTCAACATAATATGACGATAATGAAGCAGCAATATAGGATAACCCCAATGGAAAACTATTATCTCTAATATCGTCTGCAGGTAGATTAACAAGCATAATACTTTTCATGTTTTTCTCCCTTATCGTAAAACCACATCCTTAATATGCGCTATTCTAATACTTTTATTTTACATGCATTTTTTAGTTATGTCAAGCAATCACCAGCATAAAGTAATAAAGCAAATATTTGGCATATATATTGATTGTAGTCTAATTAAATATTAATTATAGAGTATTCCATTATTCTAAATGACAACCTCAAATTATACATCCATATATACAAATATTTAAAAATTGATTTCTGTAATCATAATCAGCTATGAAATACATACTTTTTTATTGATTTTATATACGGAAATCGTCTTAACCATTTCAATTTATGTGTAAACATTAAAATTTCACACTTCCAAACATGCCGCCATCGGCGGCACAAACAATCAATAAATCGGTGCAAGTCTGTAAGAATCGCTGAGGCGATTCTTACGTGTGAAGAAGCTCTGCACCGCAGAGCGTGAAATCACTTAGCGAGGTTCTTGCGAGCTTAGTGATTTCCTTCACACTATTTTCCTTGACTCAAGGGACTACATGTGATAGTCTGAATATAGACTACAACACGTAGTCCCTTTGCCTGTTTTGGCGCCCGGAAGGGATTTCAGACGCATCAGCATCGGAACATGCATTTAGTGTACTGTACCAGTGGGAGCTGAAAAGGAGAGGCGGAACCGGATATAGAAAGGAAAATATATTATGGCAGAGATTCAATTAGGAGTAATAGAAGCCCGGTTTGCGGACATGATTTGGGAGCGGGAACCCGTTACGTCCTCAGAGTTGGTAAAGCTGGCAGCAGAAGCATTTACATGGAAGAGGACAACGACACATACTGTTTTAAAACGGTTGTGCGACAAGGGATTATTTGAAAATAATAAGGGAAATGTCACCAGTCTTATTTCACGGTCGCAGTTCTATTCGATGCAAAGCAGAAAGTTTGTGGAAGATACCTTTGAAGGTTCTTTGCCCGCCTTTATTGCGGCGTTCACTAAGAACAGTACGTTGACGGCCCAAGAAGCTGCCGAAATCCGCAAAATGATTGACAGTGCAGAACAACCGGCAGACGAACGGTAATTTAGGGGGGCGGATTGTTTGTACCGCTGGAAGAAATAGAGAGGAGTAAGCTGAACAGGATACTTTCGTACAATAGAATACCTAAACAGGATTCCAAAACAAGATCCCAAAACAAGATTCTATTGTCAAGAATTTTGACTGGTATGTGTAAAGAGGGTATTGGCACTCAATTTTGGAGGAGGCTGCACACCTTCTCAGGAAGCGCACAGGAGGGTAGAAATGAGTATATTTTTTCTGAAGGTATTGAATATGAGTATTGCTGCGGGCTGGCTTATTATAGCAGTCTGCGCACTGCGGCAGGTTTTCCGTAAGGCGCCAAAGCGGATTTATCCTATATTTTGGGCGATTGTGGCAGTCCGCTTGATCTGCCCGTCTGTTCCGGAGAGCTCTTTTAGCTTGATACCGAATGCGGAGACTGTCCGCTCTGACAGTGGCCGCTTTGCTCAGGAACCTGCTGCCTACAGTATACCGCATTCTATAAGCGATACGGAAAAAAATGTTCCTGACAGTAATCGGAATTCCATTCAAAGCAGCGGCAATACCGCACCTGCCGGTCTGCCGGAATCCGACAGATACGATGGTAATAGCATGCCTGCCGGTCTGCCGGAATCCGACAGATACGATGGTAATACCGCGCCTGCCGGTCTGCTGAATTCCGTAACAAACAATGAATTGCCGGAAGTTGTCCATCTGGCGAAATATAGTAATGTTGAGACACCTGCCCTAATTACGAGTGCCGTCGCAAATCCAATGTACTCTTGGCTGGCAGCAGGGAGTACTATATGGCTTATGGGAATTGCCGTGATGCTTTGTTTTGGCCTGCACGGCTGTTTGCGGCTGAAAGGAAGAATGAGGGAAGCCGTATGGCTGCGTGATAATATCTGGCTGTGCGACGCGGTGAAATCACCCTTTGTTTTAGGACTTGTCAAGCCGCGGATTTATCTGCCGTCCGAGCTTGACGTCCTTTCCGGCAGTGAATCGATGGAATGTATCTTGGCTCATGAAAAGGCACATTTAAAAAGTCTGGATCACTGGTGGAAGCTGTTGGGATATCTGTTGTTGGCAGTATATTGGTTTCATCCGCTGGTGTGGGCGGCTTATATTTTATTTTGCCGGGATATCGAGTTTGCCTGTGATGAAAGAGTGATCAAAAATATGGATCTGGAAGAAAAGAAGAAATATTCCGATGTATTACTAAAGTGCAGTATGCAGAAGAAAATGGTGGTTTCCTATCCTCTTTCCTTTGGCGAAGTTAGTATTAAAGCGCGGGTTGGAGCGGTTTTAAATTACCGCAGACCGGCATTTTGGACCGTAATTGCAGCCGTTGCCGCCTGCGTGGTGTCTGCGCTCTGCTTTTTGACAAATCCTAAGAACGATGCTTTTGATATCAGGATTGTAATTCCCGCAAACAGCGGAGAAGCCGTTTACTATTCGGAGGAAGAGATTTCCCCGTACAAAGATAGGGTAATATTGTTTTCGGGAGAAGGGCTGGGAGATACGGAAGTGGTTTTAAAACCGACGGCCGGATGTGCGAAAGAGGATGTGTATGAGCCTGTTTACATGACCGCCGGATTTCCGGTAGAAATGTATGCGGAAAAGGGCGGCTGGTTTAAAATCGGAGTTACCTTAAGCAATCCTACGGAGGAAGATATTGCGGTATATGTTCGGGCAGAGGGTGTGGAGGTAAGGATTGCCGATAGCGCCGGAGCGGAAGTTCCCTCTTCAAACAGATTTGAAGCAATCCAAGAAGCAGAAACAGAACTTTTACCGGAATCCGGAGCGGTAAGCACATTGCCGGAATCTTCGCCGGAATCCGGAGCGGCAAGCATTTTGCCGGAATCTTCGTCGGAATCCGGAGCGGCAAGCGCATTATCGGAATCCCTGCCATCCTCCGGTTTGGCAATATCTTTTCCGAAATCCGATCCCCCGTTGTGTTTACCGGAAGACGCGATGAGAGCCATCCAAAAGGCAATACTAGACGAAAACGATTCTTCATATCCGGAGCGTTATGACTATGCCTGTTGTGATTTTGTCCCTTTGGGAGAAGCGTCAGCGACACCGCTTGCGGGGGAAACAACGCATATCATCACGTATTATGGCTGGGTTATGGATCAGAAGTACCTAATTTCCGGAGACGGGATAGAAACAGTGAGCGGAAGCCATATTCCGGCCGCGCTTACGTTTACGTTGAACGAGAACGGCTATCAGCTGAAAGAATTCTGGAGGCCGCGAGACGGTAGTTATTTTGTAGAAGATATTCGGAGGGAGTTTCCTTCGGATATTGTTGATGACGGCATAGACAGCCAGAAGTATGGTCTTCAACAGATTCAGAGCTGCTATCAGCAAGCGATAGAGTACAGCGGTTTGGATACGGCGGCTGTGATAGAAACTCTTTTGGATACCATATGTGCCGAGCCTAAGACCGGGTCAAATCCGCAGGATTACATAGAGGAGCATTTCATAGAATATAGGGAGCTGATTTATTACGGGGAGTATACCCTTCGATATTGCTTTGAACGTTTTGAACAAGGTAATGAGACAGGGCTGGAAGGGAAAATTATGGCCATGGTATGCGAGGAATTATTGCAAAGTCAGAATGCACTTCCCATAACTGCCGGTACTGCCGAGACAGGCCAGCGTTGGTATGATGCGCTGGCCGCTCGGGCAGGCGGCAAGGAAGCTGATTAGACTCAGCTTTTATATATCTCAGCAACCTGAGCCGCCTTTTCAGGGAAATCGGACTGCAGACGCATTAAGTATTGTATGGTGCTTCCCTCATAGGGCTGTACATCTCCCAGCAGCCCTACCTCATAGCAATTGCGGATGACGTTAATAATGCAGTTTTCATCGTGATCTTCCTTACAGTCCTTACATTCCTTTAAAATATGGGCGATAGCAATTTCCAGCTCGGCCTCGTCATAAGTTTTAAAATCCGTGGTAGGAATTTTTTCCGTGCCGTTCGCAACCAGTTTTTTCGGCTCTTGTTGATACTCCCTTATACAATGTTTTCCGTAACCTATAACACAGGCTTCGTTTTGGCATTGGCCACATATATTGCAGCAATGTTCCAAATCATTTTCCACTAATTCGGCATTCAAGCCCTTTTTATGTACGTCAGCCATATTTACCTCCTGTTTGGCTATAAGCTTATTTCCCATGCCCCATCCGAGAGGGGAATGAGTTGTCATTGCTATTATCCGAATAAGGATACTATAAATAGAATGCAGTGTCAATTAAGAATCTATGAAATTTGGTTAAATTTGCGGAAGCCGTATAGTAACATTCCCCCAAATAAGATGTCCCGCCGGGTAACTGGATGCCCGGCGGGGCTGCTGTGTTAGGAGAAAATTAATATGTCTGTATGTAACTTGCTATTGCAAAAGCTGCAGAAGCCGTTCTTTTTGGGAGTTGGCTTGTGCAAGCATAGCACTGCCCGCCTGCCCTAAAATATTGTGATTGGATTGCTGTACCATTTCCTTTGCCATGTCCGTATCTCGGAGGAGGGATTCGGCTCCCTGCGTATTTTCCGAGGTATTCCGATTGCTGTTGATGGCATATTCCAGCCGGTTTTGCGTACTGCCGAAGTCGCTGCGTATGTCGGAAATCATCTGCAGAGCCGCCTGTAGTCTGCCGGCTGCTTTTTGTGCATATTTATACTTGGATATGCACACGGAGTTGATGCGCAGGTAGTTTGTATTAAATATGTGCTGCTTTAATGTAATATCATCATCGGACTTGCCGCTCATCTGGATAATGCGGCCCGATTCGTCCTTATTCCCTTTCTCCGTGAAAAATACTTCCTTCTTTGCCTCGCCGGGAAGTATATTGATAATATGTTCGCCCATTTTTGTGTGGGAGAGCTTCATCACGTTTCCGTCTATCTCGGCAGTCAGCGGAGCGCCTGCGGCATTTAAGGCATTGTTCATCAGATTCAGTATTTCTTCCTGCGTATGTGTTCCTTCCGGAAGAGTAATGTTGTATTGTTTTCCGTCCACTTCGAGGCTCATTTGTGTCTCGGCGGGATCGATGGTTACACCTTCGGAAATATCTTTTGTTCCTTTAATAAAGGCGGGAATCATCTTTCCGTCGGTCTGATAAAAGATTTCAAAAGCGGCATTGCCCCTGACTCCCTCAATGACGTATTGTCCCTCCACGGGAGCTTTCACGTTGTTCATGGACAATTTAAAATTCAGTGCGTTATCGTCGTTTGCGCCTGCCACGCCGCTGTTGATATCGCCCAATCCGACTTCGATAAGGTTTTCCTCCAGCCCGGCGGCTTTCAGCTGTTCATTGATTTTCTCCTGCACTTGTTCTTTCAGCTCTTCCCCGGTGTATTTTCCGGGATCCAGCTTCATTTCCAGCTTGTGTTCAATGCCGTCAAAAGTGAAATCCATGGTTAGGTTATCGTTAATGTTGCGGCGGATTTCCGTCACTTGGTTTTTGACATCCTTACGGCCGATGGTGTAGGCTTGGTTCACTATTTGGTTGCCGTCTTTATTAGCCGTAGCCTCGGAGGATATCTTTTCCGCGCAAGAACAAAATACTTTGTCGTAAAAGCCTCCGCTGAAACTGCTGAAGGTGTTCAGGCTGCCCGGATTTACCGCCTCCAGCCTTACCCCGTTTCCATCCACGGTTGCCTTAATTTTGTCGGCGCCGGCTTTGGCGTCAATCAGGTCTTGAAGTTTTGACTGCAGCTCCGCAAAAGTATAATTTTCTTTCTGAGGCACTTCTATTTCAATGGTTTTGCCGCTGCCGGTATCCTGAAAGGTAAATTTCAGGTTATTGTTCCATTCGTCAATAGTCAGCGGCTCCTGCAAGGGTACGCCGTTGATATAGCTCTTTTTGGTAGAATGGTATCCGTCGCTGCTGGTCGGTATCAAAGGCTTTTTCTCAATGATTGACTGCTGGAACGCGCCTCCGGTGGAGGACGGAACGGAAATACTGATGCCGGGTTTGGTGGACGTCAGAACCAGTTTGCCGCTGGCATCAAAGCTTGCCGTGATACCGGGGTATTCCGTTTTCGTTTCTCCGTAAATGGATTTCATGGCGGTGCCGCCGTTATCATAGCTCATGGATATATTGGCGCCGTTTCCCTTTGAGGTGGTGCGGTAGCCCAGCTTATTTCCGGAGACGTAAGCTTCCACGCCGATGTCTTTCAGTTTGCCGTTCAACATTGTTACAAGGCTGTTCCTGTCATAGGTTCCGGGCTGCAAGGTGACGGTTTCCGCTTTGCCGTTGACAATCAGCGAAAACTGGTCACTTTTGCCGGCTTCTATCTTTATGCTCTCTTCCGTCTTTAGATTCACCAGTATATCGGCCGGTGTCTCTTGGATTTTCGGTCCGAAGAGTTTCTCGGCGGAGGTTCCTCCGGTTCCCATGCTGTAGCTGATGGATACGTCTTTTCCTTTTGCATCGGAAGTCAGAACCAGCCTTGTTCCCGAGAGAGAGGCCGTGATGCCGGTCTGGGTCTTTGCCAGCTGGCGATTGATTTCCGTGACCATGGAGGCTCTGCTGTAGGTTCCCGGAGTGAGGTTCAAGGTAAGGTTTTTGCTCACGCCCTTTTCCGTGTACTGGAATACCAGAGTCTGGCTGCTTCCGTCGATGGTAATCTGGGAAGAAAGCTCCGTATTGCTTCTCCATACTGCCGGATCTCTGGTGGTGTTAAGCTCTTTCAAAAAGGAGCTGGAACCGGTGGAACAGCTGATAAAGGTATCGGCTCCGTCCTCACCTGCGGGAAGCCGCGCCTCCAGTACCAGTTTATTTCCGGTGGGATCCAGATCTACGGTGGCGCCGCCCATCCCGGTGCCGAAGGTATTGTCGATCTGTTTCTGCAGTTCGTCCTTCAGGCTGTTTTTGGTATAGGTTCCCTCAGGTATTGTAACTGTCAGCAGTGTTTTATTGATGGTTATCTGCATTTGGTTGTTGGTGGAGTCCAATGTCATGCTGTCTTTCAGCGAGGGCTGGAGGGTCAGGACTGCCGGTTCGTTTTTCTCAAATCCGATGACACCCTCCGCCGCTTGCGAACTTCCCCTGTTACTTCCGCTCCAGTTGGAAACCCTGTCATTTCCCGTGGCCGTGTTGACTCTGTCATTGTCAACTGTTTTGCCCGTGTCATTTACGGTGGAAAACTTATTGGGCTTGATTTCGGTTCTGGGCGGTATTGCAGTCTGGATTGCATTTATTATGTCCTGCTGGGTCACATTGTCCCCTGTGGGGAGAGTGACGGGATAGTTGGTTCCGTTAAAGTTGATATTCATATCCTTATCCGACGGTTTAACGGTTCCGTCAAAAGGCGTATTCAAGGTGACGCTGCCGGTTCCGGTTACGGTCTGGGATTTGTATACATCCTGAGTTCCGGCAAAAAAGTGGTCATATCCCTCATTGGTTCCGTTTGCTTTTACCGCCACTTTATCCACGCCCTTGCCTGCCGCTCCGGTAAGCCGTATCTGAGTGCCCGATAAGGTTACATCAAGCTTTCCCTTGTATCCGGCCTTTGCGGAAGGACCGTTGAGCTGGTTGTCCAGTTCCGCGCGGATATCCTCTATAGTATTATAAGGTTTATCGGGCATGGTAATAGTATATTCGTCTCCGTCTATGGAGATGGTGAAGGAATCGTCTTTCCCTGCCGTAACCTTGAAGGGAATTACCAGACTCCTGCCGCCGGTAAAAACGCCGTTCTTGTCCGGCTTCGTCTCATTTGTCGGATTTTGTTTGGAACCGTATTGATTGTATTCTTTGGTTACGAAAAGAGTGTCGAAAGCGCTGCAGGAAGGATCCAGACCCACTGCACTGTCAAGGCCCTTTATGTTGGAATCAATTTGTATTCCTCTAAAAGAGCCGTTGCTGATTACCTTTGCCGTCAGCCCCAGCTTATTCGCAAGAAACAGTTCGTTCAGTTTCCCCACCATATCGGCAGTGGTATATTTCCCGTCAGGGATTGTAAGCGTGATGCTTGGCAAGCCGTTGGGAGCTAAGACAAGGCTGTTGTTGCTGCTGTCGATTTGATAGTATTTGTGTTCCTCGTCCCTGCTTTCCGTGGGAAGCACAAAGCCGCCTTTAAATTCTGCCGCCGATTTGGTGACATCCCCGTACTTTACATTGTCGTAGAAGACGGAATTATAAATTTTGCCCCCGCCGTCTATCTTAAACATATTTCCCTTGAAACCGGTTACCATACCGCTGTCGCTTCCCAGCTTAATACCCGTTCCGTAGGAGGAGGCTTTTACGGAAGTCCCCGCAAGCTGTTTATTTAACAGGTCAATCAGCTGACCCTTATTATATTTCCCCTCCGGGATTGTGATTTCCTTTTTCTGCGTGTTTCCGTCGAAGTCTTCGATCAGGAAGCTCATATGGTCGTTCTGCCCCCGTACCACTTCCAGCTTGCTGTATTCATCCGGAAAGATGGTGGTGCCGATCAAGGCGCCGAAACCGCCGCCCTGATACATATTGTACAGAAGATAGGAGAGACCGCCGGATACTGCGTCCAGAACTTCACCGCCCTCAAGATTGGCGTTGCAGAAGCCCGTATCCGCCAGTTCAAACATAATGTTGTCCGCTTGGCCGGTTTTATTCAATGCGGTTTCGATTTCGTCCACCAGCTCCTGTGTGGTATATTCCCCTGGCGGCACGGTGACAGTCAGCTTTTGGGGTGCGGCATTCTCATCCGTTCTGTATTCGAAAGTCAGATCATTACTGCCTGCGGAAACCACATGCATCTGGTGGGGATCCCATTTTACACCGCCTTCACATTGGTAATATGGCGTAATATGCCCCTCAAATATATTGATTTCGTTAAATTGTGTTGTTCTTCCGATTTTATCTAATTCGCTCTGTAAAGTATCGAACTCCATTTCCAGATACAGGCGGTCAGCGTCGGAAATTGTCTCGTTTAAAGATTTTATGGTCAGTTCGGACATCCTGTGTAAAATATCATGAGCCTCGTCCAAAGCTCCGTCGCCGGTCTGACACCAAGAAATGCCGTCCGTTGCATTTGTAGTCCCTTGGTCCAAACCTCTGATTTGTCGCCTCATCTTTTCAGAGATTGCTAATCCTGCGGCATCGTCAGCTGAGCGGTTGATACGATAACCGGAAGATAACTTTTCCGAAGACTTTATCTTTTTGGCATTCATAATATTGAAATTATTTTTTGCGTTTAATGCCAGCAAATTGCTATTAATAGTTAACATATTCAGCCTCCTTGCTCATATTTTACATTGTTATTATAACTGATGATATTAGACTATTCAATACCGCTATTGGAATATTTTGCAATAGTTACATATTGTATTACAAGAAGTATGACACTTGAAGCGGCAGCATTTTTCTCACCGATTGTCTGCGCCGCCAATGGCGGCATTTCCGGAAATATGAAAGGCAAATCATTAATTGTTTGCGCCGCGGCAGCGCGTAAATGGGTATATAAATGAAATATTGGTTGCGAAAAAAGCAAATTCGTTTCATAATAATTAAGAAGGATGTAATGCCATCCTTAGAAGCGGACAGGAGGTTACATATAGTGACACATAAAGAGAAAGCGGATTTGCTTCTGCGGCAGCAGTATCATTGTTCGCAGGCTCTGTTTGGAGCTTTTGCCGAAGACTTCGGGTTAGATTTGGAAACTGCATTTAAGATCAGCACTTGTTTTGGCGCAGGTATGCGGCTGGGAGATATATGCGGCTGTATCAGTGCTTCCCTTATGGTATTGGGACTGGCATTCGGGTTTTACGACCCTCAGGACCGCGAACTGGAAATGTACGGCAATCAGAAGACTCGTGAGTTTCTGGAGAAATTCAAGGAACGCATGAACGGGGAAATAACGTGCCGGGAAATTCTTGCACATGATATTACCACGACGGAGGGAATGCGGGTCATCAAACAGGCGGGACTCATTCTGAAAGCTTGTCCTCGTCCCATTCATCACAGCATTGATATTCTGGAGGAAATGCTGGCGGAGCTGAAGACGGAAGTGAACAAGAATGGGGACAACGAGGACAAGTGGATGCTTGAAAACCTTGCGGATCAGGAAGAGCTTCAGGAGCTGAGGAAGCAGAGCAGTAAAAAACACCGTTTCCGCCGAAATGTGGGTAATTTGATTTTTTCTTCCAGAAAGCCCATTGCGTTTATTCAGTTTGACATCCGCAGGTTTAAAATCATAAATGATTTATACGGTGAGCGTTATGGAGACGAAGTTCTGTATTTTATCAGAAACCAATTAAAAAAGCTTTGCAACGATCAGCAATATTTTCTGAATGTGCGCAGCGATGTATTTCTGGTGGTGACGGAATTTGAAACGGAGGGGGAGCTGCTGCAATTTGTCCACCGGGTAGATGAAGCCATCACGGACTTTAAAAATGTGCAGCTGCAGTTCTCTTACGGTATTTACATTGTGGAGGATAAAAATATGGAGCGGCGCCAGATGGAGGATCGCGCGGCCATGGCGAGAAAGGCGGCCAAGGAGAACGTGATTTCCAATATCGTATTTTATCAGTCGCAGTTTAAGGAGCTTTTATATTCCAGAAAGTTTATCGAAGAGGGTATGCAGGCCGCCATCGACGAGCACCAGTTCAAAATGTACCTGCAGCCAAAGTTCAGCATTGCCCAGAACAAAATTGTGGGTGCCGAGGCGCTGGTACGCTGGATCCATCCGGACAGGGGAATGATTTACCCTAATGAGTTTATTCCCATATTGGAGGAAAACGGTTTTATCCGTCAGGTGGACTATTTTATCTGGAGAGAGGCGGCGGAATTTATCAAACGCTGCGGGCAGAACGGAATTTCCGACTGCCCTGTCTCGGTCAATGTATCCAGAATTCATCTTCAGGATAATGTGTGCCAAGAGGTTTTGAAGGAGGTTATCGCTCAAAGCGGCATACCGAAAGAGCTGTTGGAGCTTGAGATTACGGAGACGGTGAACGACCAGCAGATCAGCAGGAAGGCATATGAATTGAAGGAAGACGGATACAGGCTTTTGATGGATGATTTCGGAAGCGGATATTCTTCCCTGAATATTTTGCTGGAGACGCCTTTTGACGTGATTAAACTGGATAAAAAGTTTATTGAAAACATGATGCTGTCCGAAAAGGGCAAGCTTATTCTGGAGCAGGTAGCCACCATGGCCCAAAAACTGGAGCTGGGGCTTTTGGCGGAGGGCGTGGAAACTGCGGAACAGGTAGAAGTGCTCCGGGGAATCGGCTGTGATCTGGTACAGGGCTACTATTATGCAAAGCCTATGCCGGTGGACGATTTTTTCCTGTTGTTGAAGGACAGCCGGGGAGTGTAAGAGAAAAGGAATTATGGCAATCAAAAGGCGGGAGAATCGTTTTGCACGATGTCCCGCCTTTTGACTGTTTACATTTCCCTGTTTGGTGGAAATTGTAGTTGCCGTTTATTTTGCCATATTTACGGAAGTAATGTGGGGATTGGGCCCATTGTACCAGTAGAGGAAGCCCTCCATATCAATGATGTCACCAACCTGCAGATTTTTAACGGCAGTGTACACATCAGTGGTATTGTCACAGAGATAGGATTCTACCGTAAAAGAGTATGTAGTGCCGTTCAGGGATACGTTAAAGTACAGGTCGTCTCCCTCTTGTCCGGAACCGTCCCATTTATACAGGAATGCCGCGCCGCTGTCGTTGGCAGGTTCAACGGTCATGCCTTTGAAGGACACATATTCATTCTGGTGTGCGGCGAGTTCATCGGTGCCTAACAGTGAAGTCACATCGTTTGCGGCAGCGATATAGGTGGAACCTTCTACAATTTCAAAGGTTGCATCAATCACTTCCACCTCGCCGGACCACTCAGCCTTGAAACCGGTCACTTTAATTTTGGTTCCGGGGGTCAGCTTATTGTAATCTTCCTCGGAGCAGGCCATGTTATACACAAAGTATGCGCCGTCCTTATCCTGTGTGTAAAGGGTGGCGGTATTGTCCCACCAAGACTGTTTTGCCTGAACATAAGTCTCAATGACAACTTGGCTGTCCAACGGCGCTGCAATATACTCGGCATAAGTCATTACGCCTTCGGACTTTACGTCAAAATTTTCGTTTGCATTGCCGTCATTGTTGTTATCGCCGCAGCCTGTGAGGGCGAAAACCAGTGCAAGAGCCAAAGCTAAAACTACGGATTTTTTCATAAGTTCTCCTCTTTTCTGAAAAAATGGTTAATAAAAGCCGTCATATGACTTGTGAAAAGCCTTTATGGAAGCTTTTACATAGAAACAATGTTATTATACCTTAAAATACGGATAAATCAATGGGTTAATTTGTTTGTTGTCGCTTCTTTCCTTTAAAACATTGATTGGTAAGCTTTTAGGACAAGTTCTTTTATTGGTTTTGGCTATTTTTTTATAATATTTTCCTTTCTGTTTATGCACTATTTCTATTCCGGCAGGAAAGTTGTCGTATAAATGGTAAAGCATTCGTTTCATAAATAGGGCGAGAGCCAGATAGAGCAGTTGTTTTATAACGGTTCCTGCAGTTATTTCCGCGAAAATAAAATTGCGCCCGTATGATATTTTGCGAGGATCTATTTTCCGTGAGAACGTTTCTTCATAAATTCGACACCTGCATACAGAAGGATTATTGCCCATGTAATACCCAGCGCCGCCAGAAGGAATACTGCCGTGGGGGGCAGCTCTCCCAGCTCCTGTTTTCCCACGGAGGACCGGCTGGCCTGTCCCAGACGGTACAGGGATGTGACGTCATCGAAAAGCTTTTCCATATAGGCGCCGTCCACTTCTTCCTTCCGTCGGATGGACTTAGTTACGTTTTCGATCAGCTGTCCGGCGGCATCTCTCAGGGAAGCCGAACCGTTGAAAACGGGGGTGACAAAGGTGTTTTCCACATTGTCCAGAAGGAGTCGGGAGGCTTTGATCTTGACCTCATAGTAAGTGCTGTTATCCTCCCCGCCGCGGGACAGGTAATCTTGATATTCCGGTGCGTTCTGTGCCATGGAGGTGACGGGCACATACCCTTCCGTCTCCGCGTAGGCGATCTGTACCTCGTTGGTCAGCAGATACTGGGCGAACAGCCAGGATGCCAGAACCTCCTGAGAATCCGGCTTGTTAAAAATGCACACGGAAGGCCCTTGGGAGATCATTTGGGGATGCTCCGGGTCGAACTGGGGGAGCAGCATAACCTCAGTCTCAAACTCCACCAAAGCCTCCTCGCTGATATCCGAGAGAGGGGCATCCGTTCCCATCCAAGTGGCGCCCGCCGTAGAATCTATGGCGAAGATACACTGTCCGGCATTCAGGAAATTGGCCGGATAGCTGGATACTTTGAAGGTGGAAAAGGCTCCCTTTTTCACATGTTCCGCTATGGTGTACAGCAGTTCTTCGGTGGTATCGTTAAAAATCAGGATTTCGCCTGTTTCCGTGGAGTAACCGGCGCCTTGCTGTTTTAACATTTGAATCATCATATTGTCCGTGGACTTATAAATAAAGGGAATCATGACCTTCTGTCCGTTCACAAGATAGTTTCCGTCACTGTCCTGAGCCGTTGCCGCATCGGCGACTTCCCAGACAAAATCCCATGTCAAGGTTTCCGGCAGAGAATATCCCAGAGCCTCCACATAAGTTTTATTGACGTAGCAGGCTTCCGTGGAGCGCATGTAGGGAATGGCATAATAATGTTCGCTGAAAGCGCATTCCTCCAGAAATTTCGGGATAATCTCTTCCTTGGAAGGCGCGTCAAAGCGGACTTCACTGCCCCCCGGGCCGTATTTCCCGTCCTCCAGAAGGTCATCCAGAGGCACCACGATATTGTTCCCGGTGAGGTAAGTGGCAATGTGGTCCGGATAGGTGATGCAGACATTGGGCGTGGTATTGGTGGAAATATTGGTGATGACGTCATTGTATATCCTGCCGTAGTCCGTATATAGGCGCAGGTTTACCGTTATGTTAGGATACAGGTTCTGGAAATCCGCAATGGCCTGTTTGTAAATGTCTGTCTGAGTCTTGTTGGTATCGTTTTTTGCCCAAAAGGTAATCTCGTAATTCCGGGAGGTGTCGAATTCCTCCGGCACTGTAAAATCCTCCATCCCTTTGGAGCCGTGGCAGCCGGTGAGCGTCAGGGCGCTGAGGAGGAAAGCGCCGAGAGGGAGCAGGAGACTCCGCAGGCTTTTTTTCCGTGTTTGATGGATCATCCCTTTGTACCTCCTCTCGCCACTCCTTCCATTACCTTCCGGCGGAAGATTAGGAATAAGAGGATCAGCGGTACGGAAATCACTACCACCGCCGCCATCATTGCCGGAATGTTTTCCCGTCCGAAGCCGTTCTCACGGATTTCCTGTATTCCGTTGGACACCAGATAATAGTCGGGGTCATCGGTAATCAGCCGGGGCCAGACGTAGGAGTTCCAGCATTCGATGACTTTTAGGATAATAATGGTGATCAAAGTGGGCCTGCAGATGGGAATCATGACCTTCCGCAGATAGCGCAGGTCGGGAGTGCCGTCCACCTTGGCGGCATAATACAGTTCATCCGGCACTTGGGCAAAATTCTCACGAAGCAGGTAAATGTAAAAGACCGAGGTGACGGAGGGCAGGATCAGCCCGATAAAGGTATTCCGCCATCCCAGATTTGTGACAGTGGCAAAATTTGTGATGACCACCAGTTCGTTGGGAATCATCATCAGGGAGAGGAACAAGGTAAAGGCAATATTTTTCCCCCTGAATTCCAATCTGGCAAAGGCAAAGGCCGCAAGGGTGATTACAGCTACCATAATGAGGGTGGTAATCACGGTAAAGATCAGCGTGTTAAGGAGGTACTGCCCCAAGGGCACGGTGGTGAAAGCGTCCGCATAATTCTGCAATGTGGGCGATAAGGTGAAGAAAGCAGGAACGTGTTCTGCGTTATAGGAGCCGTAGCTTTTTAAGGAAGTCAGCACCATCCAGTAAAAAGGAAACAGCACAATCACCGCCCACAACAGGAGTAGAATATAAATGGCGGTGTTCCCGACGGCTTTTCGGGTTCGGGAGGATTTTTGGATTTTTCGGTAATCAAGTTGTTTTTCCATAGGAATAACCATGCCTTTCTGCGGTTTGCAGTAGTGTACCCGCTTTGCTGCGTTGCAGGATTGATACCCCGTCAGCTTGCCGTAGGGGTTTTGATTGTGCAAGATTTTGTATTTGCACGGGGGGCTGCTGTTCACTCCGTGACCAGTACAGCGTTGCATTAAACTTGAAGCAATCAATGCTTGATGTTTGCGTCAGCGCAAGGCGGTGGAAGGAGGCGGGCACAAGGTATCGTTGACTGACACCAACGCGGCGGTGGCGTGGGTGTGAAAAATAACCACCGCGGTTCTTAGGTGTAATGTACGTGTTTGCGGCTGACTAACAGGTTAATGCAGGTGATGGTCAGCACAATGGCGAACAGCAGGATAGCCGCTGCGGACGCGTAGGAAGGATAGCCTCCGCTGTCGCCGTACAGCATATCGTAGACATAGCCCACAATGGTATTCATTTCCGCCGCATTTAAGTTTGTGCCGAACAATGCCACCGCATCGCTGTAGGCTTTAAAGGCTCCGATGAATCCCGTGATAACCAGATAGAAAACCGTGGGGGAAATCATGGGAAGGGTAATCTTCCGGAAGATACGGAACCGTGAAGTGCCGTCCACTCTGGCGGCGTTGTAGTATACCGGATTCACGGAGGCCAGAGCGCTGGTTAAAATCAATATTTTAAAAGGCATAACCACCCAGACGGTGTAAAAGCAGAGGACAAACATTTTAGCCCAGTAGGGGCCGTCGATAAAGTCCACGGAGCTGCCCCCGAACCATTGGATCAAGAGATTGACAAGTCCCTCCGAGTAGGCCGTTTTCTTGAACAGAATCATAAAGACCAGCCCTACCGCTAAAGTGTTGGTCACATAGGGGAGGAAGTAAACGGTCTGAAACAGCTCCCGCAGAGGCTTGACGGAACTCAGCGCCAGAGAGATTAGAAGCGCCAGCCCGGTGGAAAGAGGAACCGTAATCGCTACCAGTATAAATGTATTTTTTACCGCCTGCAAGAAGTAGGGGTCGTGCAGGACATATGAATAATTGTACGTTCCCACATCAAAAAAGGTCTGGGAGGCAAAATTATATCCTTCCTCGAAGGAATATATGAATACGTCAACGAGGGGATAGATCATGAAGGCGCCCAAAAATAAAAATGCGGGCAGCAGGTAGAGCCAGCCTTTTATATTTTGTTTTTCCATAGTGGATATCCTTTCTGGGTTCTATGGCATTTTTGAGTCATGCCGTTTCGGAGGCACGAACGATTGATGAATCCGTTCTCCCGTTCCTTTTCGGAAAAGGAAAAGTTTTTGCGGTTTGAGGGCAAAGCGTACAGTCTCGGAGGAGGTATCCACCTTGGCTTCTGCGTTTATGATGGAGCGGACCGAGGGAGCTTCACAGCACTTGTGGGTGGAGACTATGCTGATATCCCTTCCCATGACTTCGATGCGGCTTAAATTGCAGCTTAGAGGGCCGTCTTCTTGAAGGACAAAGCCTTCCGGACGGATCCCCACGGAAACTTCTTGGTCCGCCACGCCTCTTACGGTGAGGACGGCTTCCCCACCGATATACAGCTTCTCTTCCTTGACCGTGCCTTGGAAGACATTGATGGGCGGGGTGCCTAAGAACTTCGCCACAAAGAGGTTCACGGGATTATCGTAGACATCCTGAGGCTTGCCGATCTGCTGCACCACACCTTCTTTCATAACCACAATGATATCGGAGATGCTCATGGCTTCATCTTGATCGTGGGTGACGAAGATGGTGGTAATTTGGGTCTGTTTCTGTATCCGCCGTATTTCTTCACGGGTCTGTAGTCTCAGGCGGGCGTCCAGATTGGAAAGGGGTTCGTCCAGCAGGAGTACCCGTGGCATTTTCACCAGCGCTCTGGCAATTGCCACACGCTGCTGCTGGCCGCCGGAGAGCTCGCCGGGTCTGCGTTCCATCAGTTCTTCAATCTGCACCAGCTTGGCCGCTTCATAAGCCCGCCGTTCCATTTCGGTCTTGGTCAGCTTGTCCGCACCCCGCAGGTTTTCCAGAGGGAAGGTAATGTTTTTTTTGACCGTCAGGTGGGGGTAGAGGGCATAATTTTGAAATACCAAGCCTACGCCCCTGTGCTCGGGGGGCAGATTGGTAACGTCGT
>ERZ808037.783-NODE-783-length-25790-cov-5.208649_pt1 | contig 25790 bp, 26 predicted proteins | sample MGYA00380190_ERZ808037 | MGnify/ENA primary metagenome ERZ808037 (study PRJEB31490, sample SAMN06133399) | mouse gut metagenome | isolation source: J9 | host: mice | place: China: Chengdu | collected 2015-05 ... | reverse complement strand
GGATAATCATGAAAACCTTACCAAAAGAAATTGCACAGCTTTTTTATTTTCTGTAGCATGGAACCTCTGCCTTCCATGTCGTTAAACACAGCAAACAGGTATTACTTACGGCAGGCTTTGAGGAATGTACGTTTAACGCCCCCTGGAACCTGAAAAAAGGCGGGCGGTATTTCTGCTGCCCCTTTGACACCACGCTCTACGCCTTTACCATCGGTGAGGACTGTGACCTGGCAAACGGCATCCATATCGGCGGCGCACACACCGACTTTCCTGCAATCAAGATCAAGCCCAATCCCGAGATTTTTTCGCACGGGCTGATGCAGTTAAACACCGAACTCTACGGCGGCCCGATCCTTTCTACCTTTTTTGACCGCCCGCTTTCCTTAGCCGGAAAAGTGGTTGTCCGGGGGGAATCTGCCACCAGGCCTCTTTGTATGCTCTTAGACTTTGCACGCCCCGTCGCCTACCTGCCCAACCTTGCCATCCATATGAACCGCTCGGTCAATGAATCCGGTGCTCCCATCGACAACCAGAAGCATCTTCTCCCTCTGCTTGGCACACTGAATGGGACGCTGACCAGAAATACGCATTTTGTGGATCTGCTGGCCAATGAACTGAATATCGAGGCAAAGGATATCCTGGATTATGATTTATGCCTTTACAACCTGGACCGCCCTGAACTTATCGGCTTTACCGGGGAATTTATCTCCGCACCGCGTCTGGACGATATTACCTCGGTCTGCGCCCTTGTCCACGGGCTGATTGCTGCCAAACAAAAAGACCGGGTAAATCTGGTGTGTCTGTTTGACAATGAAGAAATCGGCAGCCTCAGCAAACAGGGTGCGGATTCTTCCCTGCCTTCGATTATAATAGGGAAAATCTGGCAGAGTTTTGGAAAAGGACAGCTTGACTGCATGGCGGATATTTCTGCGGGGCTTATGCTCTCCATGGATGTCGCCCACGCCTACCACCCCAACTACCCGGCAACGCAGGATATCACCAACTACCCGCAGATGAACAAAGGCATTATCTTTAAAACCGCCAGCAATCAGTCCTACTCCTGGGACTGTGAAGCATTAGGTGCCATGATTGCCCTGTGCGAGGAAGAAAAAATCCCTTACCAGCGCTTTGCCAAACACTCCAACACCAAGGGCGGAGGAACCATCGGTTCCATTATCTCCTCCCACCTTCCCATGCGAACCATCGATATTGGTGCCGGAATCCTTGCTATGCACTCCAGCCGGGAAATGATGGGCGCTGACGACCAGGCAGCATTAACACGGTTTGCAGAAGCGTTTTTCTCCTGCTAACCTGTAAATCCCCCAACCCACTGCTTTCGTCGTGATGACAAAAGGAATAGGTTGGGGAAATCTTTTGCTGTATATAGTTAAAATAAATCGCTATGCGTTCCTGTTCTTGTAAGATAAAGAAAAAGTTCATCTTCAGCTATCTCATAAATTAATAACCAATCCGGAGTTATATGACACTCTCTACATCCTATATAATTACCGGATAAATTGTGATCCTTATAATATTTCGGCAGCGGCTTACCTGACGCAAGTATATCTACCACTGCTGCAAGCAAAGCAAGATTATAACCTCTTTTCTTTGCTAACCTTAAATCCTTTTTGAATTTACTCGTCTGGACAATTTTATATTTCACTATCAAGCTCCTTCAAAATTTCGTTAAAAGAATCATATGTTTTTTTTGCAGGATCATTTTTCAGACGCTGTACTTCTTCTATTGCTTCTAGCGTTTCCTGGTTTGGAACATCTCGTGCGATTGCAAAAGGAATAGCCTGCTGCCGAATAGCCTGCTTAATAAATACTGTTATTGCTCCCGATAAAGACATTCCCAAATCAGAAAAAAGGTCATCTGCCTGATGCTTAATATCTTCATCCATACGAATAGTCACATTGATATTTGCCATAACATTATTCTCCTTTTTTATTTGGAATACAATTATTATAGATTATTTCAAGATCAATGTCAATAAAATGCACATAAAATGCACATAATTTTCACAATAACTCTATCTTAATTTTTTCCATTCTTTATGCTGTTTAGATTGATTTGTAAACGGTAATCTTATAGGATAATAACAAAACCAGTAAAAAATATACATCGCTATCTATGAGGAGAGTCCGCGCTTCTGTTATCAGAAACATGAACTCTCCTGCCCTTTTGCCTTAAAACAAGTTCACTCCACCCCCAACAAATCACACAAAGTCAGCACATAAATCTGTCCTGCGTTTGCCACGTCCTCGATATCCACATTTTCATTTGGGGCGTGGATGCCCTCGGTGTTGCTGGGTCCGTACTGAATGGTGGGGATTCCCTGGAAGCGGTATTCTCTCGCATCGCTGCACGCCCACTGCCACGCCGGATAGACCTTGATTCCCCAGATGGCTTCTGCGTTTTTCCGAATTGCCTTCACCAGAGCCGAATCATTTCTTGTCACATTGGCTTCACTCTTCCACTGCAGCTCATATTCCACTCCTTCTACACCGGCTTCCGAAATCATTTCTTTTACTGTCTGTTCAATCTCCTCATGATCCACACCGTAAGGAAGACGGCAGTCGATGGTGGCTTCACAGTAATCAGGAACCATGTTCGGCCTTGTTCCGCCCAAAATCAAACCGACATTTGCCGACACATGGTTAATCACCTGACCTGCGCCGGGAATACCCAGTTCCTTTTCGGCAACCATCTGCGAGTCGGCAAGGGCTTCCAGCAAATCTTCAGGATAATGTCCTTCAATCTTCGTCAGCTTTTCTACATGCGCCAGAACCTTTCCCAGCTTTAAAATCGCATTGTCCCCCTTATAATTGCCCAGGCTTCCGTGCGCCGAACATCCGATGGCCTTGAAAATTATGTGCAGACCGCCCTTCTGCCCGGATTCAATCGTCCAGTTGGAGGTGGGCTCGGCAATAATTACGGCATCGGCATCCTTAGCATAGCCCTGTGCACACAGCCAGTTCGTTCCGTACTCGCTCCCGCTCTCTTCGTCGGAAACAATGTGCAGCCGGATATTTCCTTTAAGTTCTGCCCCGGAATCCTTCATCACCTTCATGGCAAATAACAGCCCTGCCACACCGGCCTTCATATCCGAGGTACCGCGCCCTAAAATCTGCGTATCCGTTATCTCCCCGCCAAAGGGGTCCCATTTCCACTGCGCCCGATCCCCCGCCGGAACCACATCCACATGACCGTTTAAGATAACGCTGAACCCCTCGTCGCTTCCCATCTTCGCCAGTACATTGGGATGCGCCGGATTGCAGGAAACCTCTTCCCAGCCAATCCCGGCATCTGTCAGATACTGTTCGACAAAATCAATCACTTCCCGCTGCGAACCAGTGGGATTTTCACTGGGAATCTGAATCAGCCGGGAAACCAGCCCGATTAACTCATCCTTACGGCTCTTCGCCAGTTCCCATACTTCACTTCTCGTTACTGTATTCATTTCTGTTCCGCTCCAATCTGTGCTTATCGCGCCTGTTCTATTTTTATTATTCTCTGTACTGCACGGGCAGCACCAACTACTTCGTATATAAGAAACAAGCCACCTGATGCCCTTCCTTCACCTCTTCAAGCTTCGGCTGTTCTTTTTTGCATTTTTCCATACAGTTCGGGCATCTTCCTGCCAGCGGACATCCCACCTGCTCCCCGATAGGGCTGGGAATATCACCTTTCAGGACAATTCTCTCCCGGTTCTGGAAGGGAGATTCCGGGGGAATCGCCGAGAGCAATGCTTTTGTATAGGGATGCAGCGGATCTTCGTAAATCGCATCGGCCTCGCAGAGTTCCACCACCCGGCCCAGATACATAATGGCAATCCGATCGCTGACATGTTTTATTACCCCCAAATCATGGGAGATAAAAATATAGGTCAGATGATGTTCCTTCTGCAGACGGTTAAACAAATTCAGCACCTGCGCCTGGATCGATACATCCAGCGCAGACACCGGTTCGTCGCAGACGATAACCTTGGGATTCATGGAAAGCGCCCGGGCTACATTGATTCTCTGGCGCTGACCGCCGGAAAATTCATGGGGGAAGCGATGAACATGCTGGATATCCAGCCCCACCTCCCGCATCAGCTCCAGCACCCTCTCCTCCCGTTTCTTCTTATCCGGGATCAGGTTGTGGACAATCAGGGGTTCCTCAATCAGCTTTCCTGCCGTCTTGCGGGGATCCAGCGAAGAATAGGGGTCCTGGAAAACCATCTGAATATCTTTTTTCATCTGCTTTAATTCCTGTCCCTTTAAGGAGAAAATATTCTTCCCTTCAAAAGTTACAGAACCTGCCGTAGCCTTGTAAAGCTGAATCAGGGTCCGCCCGAAGGTAGATTTCCCACAGCCGGATTCCCCGATAACCCCCAGGGTTTCCCCCTCATAGATATCCAGGGAAACATCATTTAGCGCATGGAGAATCAAAGGTTTTGCGCCGAAGGTATTGCTTTTAATCGCAAATTCCTTGGTCAGATGTTCCACTTTCATTAACACGGGCCGGTTATTCTTCATCCTTGGTCACCATTCCTTTCTCCAGGCTGTGCTCCAGGTTCTGCCTGTGGCAAGCCACCAGATGACCTGGTTCAATCTCCACCAGCGGCGGAACCGACGCCATACATGCATCGGTTACATAGGGACAGCGGTTGTAGAAATTACAGCATTTGCCCGTCAGACGCAGATCCGGCGGCGTGCCGGGGATGGCCTGAAGTTCGCCGTGGGAAGCATCGCTTAACTTGGGCATGGAATTTAACAGCCCCCAGGTATAGGGATGCTTGGGGTTGCTGTAAAGGGTTTTTGTATCGGTAAATTCCACCGTATTTCCCGCATACATAACCATGACCTTATCACACATATCCCACACAACGCCAAGGTTATGCGTAATCAAAAGGATTGCCGTATCCATGGTTTTCTGCAGATCTTTTAACAATTCCAGCACCTGCGCCTGTACGGTCACATCCAGGGCCGTCGTCGGCTCGTCGGCAATAATCAGCTTCGGCTTACAGCAGACAGCCATAGCAATAATCACTCTCTGGCACATACCGCCGGAAAGCTCATAAGGATAGGCATTCATCCGTTTTTCCGGCTCCGGGATGCCGACCTTATCCAGGGCTTCCAACGCCATCTTCCTTGCCTCTTCCTTCGTCACCGACTGGTGGGCCATAATCATTTCCACCATCTGCCTGCCAACCTTAAATACCGGGTCGAGCGAGGTCATCGGGTCCTGGAAAATCACCGCGATATCCTTTCCCCGAAAATCCAGAAGCTGTTTCTGACTTAAAGCCAGCACATCCTTTTCCTCAAACCGGATGGAGCCTCCCACAATCCGCCCTGTTTTTGGCGGCAGCAGCCGGATAATGGAACTCGAGGTCACGCTTTTCCCCGACCCGGATTCCCCCACAATTCCCATGGTTTCTCCCCGGGCAATATCGAAGCTTACGCCGTCCACGGCTTTTGCCACACCGCTTGCCGTATAAAAGTAAGTTTTTAAATCTTTTACGGAAAGAATTATTTCACTCATCGCATCACCTCGATTATTCGTATTGTGCCTTCATTTCCTGAAATGCCTGTTTTACCGCCTTTAATAGTTCCGGGTTTTCCAGTAAATCCACTGCCGTCATCGCCATCGCCTTTGCACCCACACCGATGGCATGGTGTCCGGTAGGCCCGCCCACGGCTTCTTCAAACTCCGGCGTGTGCACCCGCATCCCCGGGGCAGCTAAAACATAAGACTGCAGGCCCGGAACGGCATGAGTAACATTGCCCATATCCGTACAGCCAATGCCCTGCTCCTTCTTGCGGGGACAGAGGGTTTCGCCGAGGGCCTCAAAATTTTTGCCCAGCAAGTCTTCAATCACCGGATTATTCCGAATATCCTCATAAGATAAATCGGTAAATTCATGTTCAAACCTCGTCCCGGTAATCTCTGCCAGATGTTCGCAGATCTTAATCAGCCGGTGATATAATTCCCACTTAAACTTCATATCAAAGGAACGCACCGTAAATTCCGCCGAACAGTGGTCAGGAATATAAATCGCATCCGTACCCCCGTCGCGGATAATGCCCAGAATCTTTCCCCGCTCGCCCAGTTCCAGCCGCATCGAATTGACAATAGTAAACAAATCAATAATCGGATTTAACGCATTAATGCCTTCCTCGGGCCAGGTCGCCGCATGGGCCTTCTTCCCGTAAAAATGCACCCGAACATCCGTCCTGGAATAGGAAATATCATTGACGCAGGTTTCCGACGAAGAATGGAGAAGCATCGCCACATCCAGGCCGTCAAAGGCACCGTTTTCCAGCATAATCACCTTTCCGCCCCCGCCTTCTTCCGCCGGCGTTCCAAGCACCGTAATTTTCCCGCCCAGATCGTCAATCACCGCCTTAAGCCCGGCACCTGCGCCCACTGCCATCGCACACATCAGGTTATGCCCGCAGGAATGGCCCATCCCGGGAACGGCGTCAAACTCGCCTAAGATGCCGATGTTCGGCCCCGGCTTTTTGCTGTCATACACGGCACGGACGCTGGTTTCAATCCCGCCCACGCCCGTTTCTACGGTAAAACCGTAGCTGCCAAGTAATTCCGACATCCACTGACACGCCTGATATTCATGAAAACTGTATTCGGGATGTTGCCAGAGTTTATCTGCCAGTGCAATCAGTTCCGGCAGGATTTCATCCACCCGATCCTGTACCTTTTTTTTATTCTCCATCACTTTATTTTCCTCCATTCTCTCCTACTGCTTCATCTTCGGGTCTAAAACATCCCGGATTCCGTCGCCGAACAGGTTAAAGCCCAGCACCGTAATTAAGATAAAGATACCCGAAATTGTTGCCACAAACGGCGCTTTGGTCAGACTGCTCTTCCCTTCGCGCAGGATGCTTCCCCAGGAAGCCGTGGGTGCCGGGATGCCAAGACCCAGAAAGCTTAACGCTGCCTCGGAGATAATGGCCCCCGCAATATTTAACGTCGCATAGACAATAATCGGTGAAATGGCATTGGGCAGGATGTGACCGAACAAAAGCCTTGCATTCGATACGCCGATAACCCGGCAGGCATTACAGTACTCTTCATTCTTTACAATGTGCACCTCACCCCGGACCACACGGGCAAAACTGGGGACATTGCCGATACCGATGGCAATAATTACATTTATTAACCCCTCGCCCAGCACCGTCATCAGGATAATGGAAAGAAGCACAAAGGGAAAGGCCAGAAAACCGTCCATAATACGCATAATCACAGCGTCCACGATACCGCCCATATAGCCGGCAATCAAGCCTAAAAGGACGCCAATCACACCGCCCACGATCGTTCCGCCCACAGCGACAATCAGGGATATCCTGGCACCGTAAAAGATGCGGGACAGCAAATCGCGCCCAAACTGATCCGTTCCAAAGATATGACCTGGGGAAAACGGCTTCATAAACGCATCCAGCGGATGAATTTCATTCGGATCATAGGGGGAAATCACCGAGGCAAAAAGGGCAATTAAAATCATCACCACGATAATCACCAGGCCAATCATCCCCGTCTTATTCCGCTTTAATTTATTCCAGACATTATTTGCACGGCGCTCCCGTTTCAGCATCCGGGCCTGGGCCTCCTGCCCAAGGGCGTCCTGTGCCGTAAGATTTTTGGATTCTGCCATTTAATTCCCTCCCTTCGCTTCGTAGCTTACACGCGGGTTAATCAGCATGTAGACCACATCCACCAGCAGATTGACGATAACAAAGACCACAGCGATAAACAGCACGGTTCCCTGAATCAGCATATAGTCGCGGTTGTCAATCGCAGAAACAATCATGGTTCCCATGCCAGGCCAGGAGAAAATGCTCTCGGTAAGGATGGCACCGGTAAATGCGCTTGCAAGCTGCAGACCCAAAACCGTGACGATGGGCGGCAGGGCATTTTTAAAGGCGTGCTTCCAGATAACGCTGCTCTCCTTAATCCCGCGGGCACGCAGGGCCTTAATTGAGTCATTGTGAATAACCTCCAGCATACTGGATCGGGTAATTCGGGCAAAGGTTGCCGTCGGAATCGTCGCCAGACAAAAGCAGGGCAGAACCATGTGGGAAATCACATCACCAATTCCCTTCTTCATCGAGCCCATGCCAAGGGCGGGAAGCCATCCAAGCTGAACCGAAAAGAGGTTGACCAGCATCAGGCCCAGCCAGAAGATGGGCATGGACACGCCAATCAGCGCCAGCACCATAAAGATATAGTCCATAATCGAATATTGTTTCAATGCGGACAATACGCCGATCCCAATCCCTATCGCCACAGCAATGGCAAGGCTGGTTAAGGTAATCACCAGGGTTTTGGGAATACGCTCGGCAATCAGCCCGGTAACGGGCCGGTTATAAACATAAGAAGTTCCAAAATCTCCGTGAAGAATGCCAATCATGTAATCGGCATACTGTTCAAGCTTGCTCTTATTCAGCCCAAGCTTAATTTCCATTTCTGCGATATCCTCAGCGGATGCCTGCGGGCCTAAAATCGTCCTCGCCGGGTTGCCGGGAATCATCCTGGTCAGCACGAAGGTAATGGTAATAACGATGAGAAGTGTCGGTATACTTTGCAAAATACGTCGTAAAATTGTTTTTAACACGGGCTTATTTACACCACCTTTTCTGTAAATAACAATATTGAAGGGATACAGACGTTACTGTGAACATGTGAACAGTAACATACATGCTAAAGGTCGAGAGCACTCTCGGAAAATCAGCTGCAGGAATGGACAGAAAGTTACTGTTCACACAGCAAAGTTTCCGAGAATACTCTGAACCTGCAAACTGCAAAGAGAGGCGCAGTAAATACGCGCCTCTGCCAATTTTCAAAACAATCTTATTCGGATAACCAGACATTATTTTCCGGGGTAACGATTTTCACTGTACCGTCGGAACGCTGGATGAAATCATGAACACGGCCGCTTACGCCATAAATAACATTTTCATTTGCATAGAAAAGACCTGGAAGGTCGTCGGTAATGATCGCCAGTGCCTGCTTATAATAATCGGCACGGTCATTCTGGTCGGTAGCCTCTAATGCCTTCTGCAGCAGTTCATCGACCTCGGCGCGGGAATAGTGCTGACCGTTGCCGATACCGCCAAATTCTTCAGTGGCAAAAAGCTTATTCAGGAAGAAATACGGATCGGGATACCAGGTCCAGGACATACCAAAGACATCGGCATTATTGGACATGGCTACCTCAGAGAAGGTTCCCCACTCATTGGCATGAATGTTCAGCGTTACGCCGACCTGCGCCCAGTAAGCCTGTACTAAAACTGCCATGTTCTGACGAACTTCGGTATCGCTGATATACAGATCCAGGGTCAGGCCGTCGCCATAGCCGGCTTCGGCAAGAAGGGCCTTGGCATCTTCCGGATCATAGCCGGGAATCTTTTCTTCCAGACCGGCATCATAACCCCAGGAACCCGGAGGCAGAGGAAGCTTTGCACTCTGCGCCTCACCGTACTTGTAAAGAGCAGCAACCATTTCATCAACATTAATCGCTTCAATTAAAGCTTTTCTTACCTTAGGATCTGCAGTCGGGCCTTTTTCCATGTTAAAGTACAGGTAAGCCACATGCAGTCCGGGAGTTTCCATCAGAGTCAAATCCGCATTATTTCTCACGGTATCTACCGATTCACCCTTTAAATCCATGGCGATATCCACTTCGCCGGTCTGTAAGGCATTCGCTGCCTGGGTGGAATCCGTAATTACCTTAAATACCAGGGTATCAATATACGGCTCGGTCATCCAGTAATCTGCATTTTTCTGAAGAACGGCTTCCTGATCCAGGGCAAAGGACTCCATAATAAACGGGCCGGTGCCTACCAGATGATTGCCAAATTCCTCGCCCCAGCCTTCAACCTCTTCCTTGGGCACTATGGCGTTTCCTGCATCGGTTAACGCTGTCAGGAAGGAAGAATTCGGGGATTTTAAAGTACAGGTTACTTCAAAATCACCGGTCACCTCTGCCTTTTCCAGCATGGACAGACGGTTGCTGTCGGAAAGTTCGCCGGAACGGTTTAAGGAATAAGCGATATCGTCAGCGGTCAGTTCACGCCCGTCCTGATACTGGCCCGGATGGAACTTTACGCCCTCGCGGATCTTAAAGACATACTGGGTGCCGTCATCGGATATGCTCCACTCCGTCGCAAGGCAGGGCTCATAATCGGAAAGCTGAGAATTGTACTCAATCAGGGTATCACAGACTTCCTTAATAATCTGGCTCTCATATGTGCCCGTATAATGAATCGGGTCCAGCTTACTTGGAGAAGCTGAAAGGGAAATGGTCAGTGTCCCGCCCTTTACCGGGTCCCCTGCTTCTTCTGCCTGGGTCTGTGCCTCTGCACCTTCTCCGCCGGCTGCTGCCGTTGTGGTTTCCCCGCCGGCTGCTGAGGTGGCTTCACCGGAAGAAGAGCCGCCGCAGGCCGCAAGCGAAGCGCACATCGCCGCGGTCAGCGCAAGTGCCAATAACTTCTTTTTCATGGTAATGTTCCTCCTTAAATTCTTGAAAGTGCTCCAAAACATTCCTTCATCTTGTATCCCTCAATAGTAAACCTTTCGGAACAGCTTCATTTATTATCATCAATGTTCATTCAGCCACTGCATGGGAACTGCGGCGTAGATGGCAGCCATGCGGTACAGCGCCGCCTCGTTAAAGGTAACGCGGCAGTCGTGAACACCGAAATGATATCCTTCTTCTTCATTGCCCGTACCAAACCAGTACAGCACAGACGGAACCTTTACGGACAGGACGGAAAAATCCTCCGATCCGGTCATCCGCTCGATAGGACGGGCAGTTCCTTCGCCCAGCAAATCATTAATATAACGCGAAGTATCGTCTAAAAGGGCATCGTCATTGAGCATAGGCGGAATGCCCTCCCCGATAAAGTCAATACTGCATGAAGCCCTGAAGGTTTTGCACACGCCTTCACAGATATCCATAAGCCTCTGTCTGGCAAATGCCTTAACCTCCATATCCATCGTCCGTATAGTTCCCTGAAGAACCGCTGTTTCCGGCATAATATTCGCTGCCGTTCCGGCATGGATGGAACAGACCGTAAGGACAATCAGCTCATTGGGGTTGATCTCCCGGCTGTTAATCGTCTGTAAGGCAAGCTGGATATGGCAGGCCACATTGATCGGGTCAATATTCCTATGCGGAGCAGCGCCATGACCGCCTTTTCCGTGAACCGTAATGGTAAATACGTCGCTCGATCCGCAGGCTTTCCCCCGGGCATATCCGGCAATCCCAAGTTTATCATGAAGAACGTGCAGAGCCATCGCGGCATCTACGCAGGGATTTTTAAGAATCCCGGAATCCACCATATCCCTGGCACCGTCCATAATTTCCTCGGCAGGCTGAAACATCAGCTTTACCCGCCCGTGAAGTTCATGCTCATGGGCTTTTAACAGCTTCGCCGCGCCTAAAAGGGCAGAAGTATGGAAATCATGTCCGCAGGCATGCATATTTCCGTTAGACGAAGAAAACGGCAATCCTGATTCTTCCGTCATCGGGAGAGCATCCATATCGCCGCGAATAAGAAATGTCTTACCGGTATCGGGGCCGATAAGTGCAGTGATCCCTGCTTTCCCGACCACCTTTGGTTCGAGTCCGTATTCAGTTAGCTTCTTTCTGACATACTCTGTCGTCTGCGGCAGAGTGAAACCGGTTTCCGGTATCTGGTGAAGATAGCGGCGATGGGCAATCAACTCACCCTCCATGGCTTTGGCTTCAGATAAAATCGAATGGTTCATAAAACTGCCTTTCTGTGGAAATTCCATCCATATGCAAATTTTGCGTTTTTTCTTGCATATTATACTATATCCGTGCAGGATTATGCAAGTTATTTTTATGATTTGTAACGATTATCCTAAAAACATTCAAAATCCGCCCTGTCGGGCTACTTTTTCATGTTTTTGGCGGGTCCCAAGGTCAAAAATTCTCCTGAAAGCAAGCTTTCGTCGAATTTTCGACCTTTTGACCCTGGTATCATCATATTAAATTACAAGGAATGAAACAATTTTGGGCATCAATGGGAATAACTTCCTCACACATACAGACGATACCGCCGCTTCCCCGCTCCAGCTTTGCCTTGTCAAGCAATTCATATTTCTTAACTTCCCGTCGATCCGGATTTGCGGATTTTTTAATTTCCAATGGATGGATGACACCATTTTCTTCTACGAACACATCGATCTCTTTTGCATTTGAATCCCGGTAATACGTCAGATTTACTTTTGAAGGCGCATAGGAGAAATTTTTAAGCAGTTCTGTCACCACATAGTTTTCAAAATAATGTCCGCTTGCTGCCCCGTTCATCAGCGTATCCCGGGTAAGCCACATTGACAGATAAGCGCACAGCCCTGTATCGCAAAAATAAAGCTTTGGTGTTTTGGTAAGCCGTTTCAGTTCATTATTCGCATATGGCGGCAGCAGATAAATAATCCCTAAGCCCTGTAATAAACGCACCCATTCTTTTGCTGTAGGCTGGGATATTTCTGCCGACTCTGCCAAGGTCTTATAATTTACCTGTTCTGCAACCAAAGCGGCACACGCCTTCATGAACTTATAAAAACGAACCGTATCCGTGATTCCGCCTTCTTCCGCCACATCCCGCATAAGATAGGTTTCAATATAAGAATTATAATATTCCTGTCTTTGCTCCGGATCTGCCCCCTGTGCATCCGGCATACCTCCGCGCCAGATATGTTCAAATACCTGAATAATGTCATTTTTAGGAACAAGCTGCTGCCTTGCAAGCAAACAGGGCAGAGAAAAATCCATCTCGTTTGGAAATATCAGCCCTTCCACTTCATTCTTTGAAAAACTGTACAGTTCTAAAATTCCAATCCTGCCGGCCAAGGTTTCACGGATATTTTTCATCATTTTAAACTGCTGCGATCCGGTCAGCCAAAACAATCCCCTCTCTTTACTTTCATCACACAGGATCTTAATCTGTTCAAATAACTCCGGCGCTTTCTGTATTTCATCAAGGATCATCGGCGGTTTATAGGTTTGAAAGAACAGTATGGGATCGGACTTTGCAAGTGCCCTCGCCATTGGATTATCCATGGAAACATAGGTACGGCTTTGTTCCATCGCTAAATGCTTTAACATCGTTGTCTTTCCAACCTGCCTTGCTCCGGTTACAAGAACTGCCTTAAAAAAAGAACTCATGTGTAAAAATTTACGCTCCAGCGCACGTTTCATGTATTTCATAGTTCAGCCTCCATTTAAGACAATATAAGATTAACTTTATTTTATCCTAAATAAATTACCATGTCAATCACTATCTCCCCTTCCTGGCACCCTTTCTGGTATCCGGCATTCCATAGCTGCGCAGTTCCTGATGAAAGGATGTGTGCCGTGGAAATTCTTCCCTGTAGTGCAAAAGCAGTCTGCTCTTCGCCCCCGCCTCTCCCCGGGACTCCTTCACTTCTCCCAGCGCGGCAGCCAGAGCCGCCACACTCCCGTAATGATTTCGATGCTGCCCAGAAATGATGGCTTTTACCCGCAGATCAATCAGCTTTTCCAAAACTTCCAGATATTTTTTTGCCTTCTCCTCCGGTAATTCTTCCGGCAAAAGTGTTTTTTTCCACTGGCTAAAGCACTGCCAGAACGTTTTTCCATCATAAGACTTTGTTTGTGTCTTATCGGATTCTTTCTTATCTTTCTCTGCCCAAAACATTCCCTTTTCATACTCTTCTGCCCGAAAACCCAGATAACAGGCAGCATCCCCTGCCGCATAAGATCCGCCTTCTCCCAAGGTATCTGTGCGCAGAAGAAGCAGTAAAAATAAAGGTATTCCACCCTTAATAAACTCCCCTGACCAACCCAAGCCTTCTTTCATTTCTTTACAGCATTTCATGGCTCCGTCAAAATCGCCCATAAAAAACTGAATTGCCGTCTTTCTGTTTTTGGTCAGATAATTAACCGCCAGTTCCCGGTTGATTTCCCGTCCATACACCATCTCCTTCTGAAAAGGAACGCTTTCCACTACCTGGACAGCCTTTTCCCGATAAGCCCTCCCATCCCGGCTTTCCGCCGCAATACGCAGGTAATTAACCAGGTTGGTATCCGATTCAAATGCCTTCTGCCAGCATATTTCCGCCAAATCCAGATTTTCCGTCTTAAGTGCTGCCTGAGCCGTTAAGAGAGCGATCTGACTGCGCACCAGGTACCTTTTCTCCACAACTTCCAGAGCCTCTCTTCCCAGGGTTAGCTGCCGGGCAAACTCCTGCCGGTCACGAAAAGCTTTCAAAACATCTACGACAAGGGACGGGTGACATCTGGCCCCTGTTTGGGCAGTTTCCATCATCTCATCCAGATTTTGCTGACAAAATACCGCATCGCGCAGCAGTTCGGCAGCCGTATCACCAGGCTTATTCATAAGGAATGTAATCCATTCTTTTACAAAACGGGCACTGTCAGGAAGGTCTTTTTTTCCCATCGTCAGGATTTCTTCAAGCTTTACTCCGTGAAAAAAAGATTCGGAAAGATACTCATAAAAAGCGCCAACCCTTTTTTCGGGCTTTATGTGCATATAAAGTCCATAAAGAACTGTTTTCCTTAAAAGCTCCGTATCGATGACCGCCAGCTTTTCACTAATGATATCCTCCAGGTACATTTCCAAACCATCTCCGCCGTCATTGGCCCAGGCTTCTGTTTCCATCATCAGGTCAAATACCTTTAAGGCAGCACCATAAAACCCGTCATTTACACATCGCTCCACCAGTCTTGCGGCCTCCTCGTAGGTCTTTCCTATCCCAAAAGGATCTTCATATTCATAGACCCAGTCGCTGTCCCAATAACCGGAAGAATAATCTTCATACCCTTCTGCCAGAAAAATGATTTCCTTTTCCTGAATCCGCAAAAACTGCTTTTTCAGCCTGGCATATTCCTTTTTCACCTCTGCTTTATCCAGGGCTTTCATTCTTTGGCTCGTATCCTTGCTCTCCTTTTCGGAAGGCTGCGTTTTTCCCGCCTGTTCAATCATCGCTAAAAACTCTTCCCGGTTTTCTTCCAAAACCTTTCTTGCGAGGCTGTGAACCAGCATCTGCAAGTCTTCTTTTGTTTTCTCTTTTGCCCTTAAGTCCACGGTTTCGGTAAATTCTCTTAAATTCATCCTGTTTTCCTCTCGTTTTTGTCGTTTTTTTGATTATATCGGGCATTATTGAAAATAGCAAGACATTCTCAAAAAAGACATTATTTCTATTGACCCGCCTCCCGTTTTGCTATAAACTTAAAAACAGCCAATCAATGACAAAAATTTTATCCATGGAGGTTTATTACAATGTTATTGCGACAGGTTCTTGAACTTTTTGATTATCTGGATACACCCGCGGCAGACGGCGGCATGGTAACTGCGCTTTTAAAGGAACGCGGAGCCGCCAAAGTGCATGTGGAAACAGTTACCGGAGAAGAAGGCGATACGGACTGCATTACCGTCCTGATTCAGGGAAGCGAGGGAAAGTCCTCCGGCGGCAATGCACCGACACTGGGCATTATCGGACGTCTTGGCGGCCTGGGAGCAAGACCGGAAGTGACCGGATTTGTATCCGACGGCGACGGCGCACTGGCTGCACTGGCTGCCGGGCTGAAATTAGCCGAGATGAATAAAAACGGCGATATCTTGAAGGGCGATGTGCTGATTGCCACCCATATCTGCCCGGACGCCCCGACACAGGAGCATTTCCCCGTACCGTTTATGGGCTCGCCCATTGACATGACCACGAATAATGAAAAAGAAGTGCTCCCCGAAATGGACGCCATCCTTTCCATCGATACCACCAAGGGAAACCGGGTCATTAATGTCAACGGCTTTGCCATCTCTCCCACCATCAAGGAAGGCTATATTCTGGAAGTGAGCAATGACCTGATGGATGTGATGACCCGCGTGACCGGAAAACTCCCCGCCGTATTCCCGGTTGCCCAGCAGGATATTACCCCCTACGGCAATGACCTGCACCACCTAAACAGTATCTTACAGCCCGCAACAGCGACAAATGTACCGGTAGTCGGCGTGGCGATTACCACAGAACAACCCGTAGCCGGATGCGCAACCGGAGCAAGCCATTTCCAGGATGTGGAAGCCGCAGCTCGGTTTGCCGTAGAAGTGGCAAAGGGCTATGGAAACGGACAGATTTCTTTCTATGATGAAAAGGAATTTCAGCACCTGTTAAAGCTGTACGGACCGATGAATGTGTTCCAGACCTTTGGGAAATAAAAAAGTAAACGGCGATCAAATTCCCAACCACAAACAGCAGGCAAAATAACAGCGGCAGCCATGCCAGAAAGCAGGAAATTTATGGAAAAACAGCAAATCAAGATCGGTGCAGTCACTATCGGACAAGCGCCCCGCACGGATATCACCGCGGACATCCTTCCTCTTTTACCCCAGGAAATCCAATTGGTTGAGTATGGTGCCCTGGATGATTACTCTTACGAGGAAGTCATAGCAGAATTTGATCCGCACCCGGACGATGAGGTCTTAGTTTCCCGGATGCGGGACGGACGGCAGGCGAAATTTACCGAACGCTTTATCACGCCTCTGGTGCAGAAAAAGATCGACCAGGCAGAAGCCGACGGTGTTTCGGCAGTCATCCTGTTCTGCACGGGCGTATTTCCTGCATTTAAGCATCGGGGATTATTTCTTGAACCCCAGCCGCTGTTCCACGCCGTAGCCGAGAAGCTTGCCGGCGGAAAAAAAATCGGCGTGCTCGTTCCCGAACCGGATCAGGTGGAACAGGCATACCGCACCTGGGGAAAAAGCGGCGTGAATATCCTTGCAGCATCGGCTTCACCGTATATGGATGTGGAAAAGATAGAAAAGGCAGCAGAAACGTTTGTCGATCAGGATCTTGCCTTTATCTGTACCGACTGCATGGGCTTTTCTATGGATATGAAACACCGGATTCAGAAAATCACCGGCCTTCCCGTACTGCTGCCGCGGACGCTGGTGGTAAGAATTATATGTGAAATGCTGGTATAGGCGATAAATTGCCGGTTAATACGGATAAAACATCCATATTAACCTTCATGCGCCCACAAAAGGTCATACCACCACAAATGAACATCTGCTGGGTGCATTTGGAATACATGAACTTATACCGCCTAATTGGCGCTGAACTTTTACAGCAATAAACCATTGATACAGGAGAATAAAAACATGGAAGAATCCCGAAGTTACAGCCTGTGGAGTTTAGCCATTCCCATTGCCTTTGAAGCTTTTTTTCAGATGCTTTTTGGATTTACGGATACCTATGTCTTAAGCAGATACAGCGATTTAGCCGTTGCTGCGGCAGGGTATGTGAATCAGTTTCTCAGTATCATCCTGCTTATTTTCCGCGTCGCTGCATCGGGAACTTCCATTCTCCTTGCCCAGTCCATCGGAGCACAAAATAAGAAAAGGCAGGCGTCCATCTGTACAGCGGCATTCTGGCTGTCGATCTGGCTGGGCGTCCTTTCCTTTTTGCTGGTTTTTTTCTTCCGAAATCCTGTTATCCGTTTGCTAATTTTAAATCAAGCACTTCATGAGCCTGGAAAGGATTATCTGGAAATCATGAGTTTAGGGCTGTTTTTTCAGTCCGTTTTTGCTGTCTTTACCTCCCTGTTCCGTAGTTACGGAAAGGCGGTCTGCACCTCAGCGATTGCCGTTTTTGCCAATTTGTTCAATGTTATTGGTGATTTACTGGTTGTCAGCGGGTACCTGCATATCTTCGGAACAATCAAGGATGTGGCGCTGGTAACGGTAATCGCTAATCTCCTGTCTGCCCTGCTTACGTTTATCTTGTTTATCCATTCAGAAAATCTATTTGCCGACACAAAAAAGAGTATCCTAAATACAAACAAGGCGATGATAAGCGCAGGAAAAACAACACTCTTTGGCTCACCGAATAAAACGACCTGCCGCGAAATCCTTACACTGGGCATCCCCGCTGCCGGAGAATCATGTTCTTATAAATGTTCACAGATGGTTGTAACAATGATCATCGGCTTATTAGGGACAGAAGCATTAACTGCCAAAATCTATGCCATGAATTTCTCCTATTTGCTGGTTCTCCTCCCCAATGCCATTGCAACTGCCGCTGGAATTATGGTCGGTGTCCACCTTGGCGCAGGCGAATTAAATAAAGCAAAAACAACCGCTTTTTCCTGCATCCGAAAAGGAACCGCTGCCATCGCCATTCTGGACGTATTTTTTCTTTTTACTGCTCGTCAATGGCTGAAACTATTCACGCACGATCCGTTGATCCTATCTCTGGCTTACGTTGTACTGATGATGGATATGGTAACTATGTTTGTCAAAAATGGAAATCTTACCCTGGGAAATTCCTTGAGGGCGGCAGGAGATGTGCGCTATCCTGTCGTTATTTCCATCTTTTCTATGTGGGGAATCGGTACGGCTCTTGCCTGGTTTTTTGCTATCCCCCTGAATTTTGGCTTACCCGGAATATTTGCTGCTTTTTTTCTGGATGAAGTGGTGCGGGTTTTTCTGCTTTGGCGAAGATGGAAGAGCTATCATCCCTTTCATTAATCATTATCCCAGCACAGGCGATTCATCTCCAGGCATCAGCTATTATTCCAGCACAGGAAATTCACCTTCAGGCATCTTATAAGATTCAAGTCAAAGGAAATTCATGATTTAGCATTGCAATTTTTCTAAAATCAGGTAAACTGTTCATAAGAGAATATCTGAAAATAGGCGAAAAGGTCAGAGGTTTATGTTTATCTGAACAGAAAAATCTTTGGCACGCAAAAGGTTAGGAGGATACAGAATGAAACAGATGGTTACTTTAGGAAGCACGGGAATTACCGTGAATAAAAACGGCTTCGGTGCCCTGCCCATCCAGCGGATTTCCACAGAGGATGCTGTTTATCTGCTGCACAAGGCATATAAAAGCGGCATCGACTTTTATGATACTGCCCACGCCTACACGGACAGCGAGAAAAAATTAGGGGAAGCCTTCCACGATGTCCGGGAAAAGATTTACATCGCCACAAAAACGGCGGCGGCAACTGCCGATGTTTTCTGGAAGGAACTGGAAGAAAGTCTAAAAAGCCTGCGGACGGATTATATCGATATCTATCAATTCCACAACCCGGATTTCTGCCCGAAACCAGGGGACGGCTCAGGGCTTTACGAGGCGGCATTAGAAGCAAAGGCACAGGGAAAAATCCGCCACATCGGCATTACCAACCACCGGCTGGCTGTGGCAAAGGAAGCCATCGCATCCGGTTTATACGAAACACTTCAGTTCCCGTTCTGTTATCTGGCTGCGGAAGCGGACTTTGAAATTGTGCAGATGTGCAAAGAAAAAAATATGGGCTTTATCTCCATGAAGGCTTTATCCGGCGGGCTGATCACCAACTCTGCCGCCGCCTACGCCTTCCAGGCACAGTTTGACCATGTCCTTCCGATCTGGGGCGTGCAGAGGGAAAAGGAACTGGATGAATTTTTAAGCTATATTGACCATCCGCCGAAGATGACCGAAGATCTGGAAGCGATTATTGCTAAGGATAAAGAGGAACTTGCCGGGAACTTCTGCCGCGGCTGCGGCTACTGTATGCCCTGCCCAGTAGGTATCGAAATCAACAACTGCGCCCGGATGTCCCTGCTTATCCGCCGCTCTCCCTCCGCCGCCCAGCTCACCTCCGAGGTACAGGAAAAGATGGGAAAAATCGCCGACTGCCTCCACTGCGGTCAGTGCAAGTCAAAATGTCCCTACGGTCTGGATACGCCGACGCTGCTGGAAACGAATTACAAAGATTATCAGGAGATTTTGGCGGGGAAGCCGTTATAGGCCATGGTTTACTTACTCTTAGCCATCGCCAGCAGCGCCATGGTTTCCATTGGTATGCGGATAACAGAAAAATATGTCCGCAATACGATGGTGATGTTCACAGCCAACTATGCGCTGTGTCTGGTACTCTCTCTGTTTTACCTCGGAGATACCCGTCTTTTTACCCATGAACAGGGAATAGGAACCGCTGTTGCTCTGGGCGTGATAAGCGGGGTTTTCTATCTGCTGTGTTTTGTCTTACTGCAGAAAAATATTCGCTGCAATGGGGTTATTCTCTCCAGTGCAGCGATGAAATTAGGCTCGGTTATGATTCCTGTTCTCCTGGCCATCCTGCTTTTTCACGAACCCATGGGAAGGACAGCATTTGCAGGAATTATCCTTGCGGTCACGGCAATTCTTCTCATGAATATGAAAAAAGTAAGCAGGAAAAGCGGCGATGTACGCGGGGAGCGCAAAACACCCTGGCTGCTTTTTTTGCTTCTGGGCAGCGGTTTTACAGACACGATGGCAAATATTTACGATAAAATCGGTGCAGAGGGATTAAAAAATCAATATCTTTTTTATACATTTTTTGCCGCATTATTAACAGCCCTTGTTATGGCATTGCTCAACAAACAGAAAATAAGATTCGCAGACATCGTCAGCGGCCTGCTGATTGGTATTCCAAATTATTATTCTGCCAGATTTTTATTGCTGTCCCTTGGATATGTACCGGCAGTTATCGCCTATCCAGTATACAGCGCAGGTACAATTATGCTGACCAGTATCATCGGCCTGTTAGTTTTCTCTGAAAAACTCAATGCGCAGAAGAAGCTGGCTTTAGTGCTGATCCTAGCAGCATTGGTTTTGCTGAATTTTTAGATGGATGTTAAGATTTGGGTATAAAAAATACACCCTTATCAGGATGCTTCAAAGACGATACAATATTTTTATGTGATGATTGTATCATGCTGGAACATAATGAATAAAGTTGTTTGAACTGTGCTTCTTTTTGTTCTAATGAATTTTTATATGTTTCAAATAATTTAAAATAATCTTCTTTGGTTTCCAACATTGCACGGTCTTCTGATTCAATGCCGAGATCTGGAATATGAAAATACTTTATACCTACTGTTTCAACAATATGCTTTAATTTGTTTTTTGAAAACCCTATGCTGCTATCGCAGCTTGTCAGATGGGGCTTACACCCCACCTGACACAAGTAAGCCCCAACCCGCCGCTTTCGTCTTTGCGACTTAGAAGCGGGGGACTTACTTGATAGGTTAAAATTTTCCTCTTAGTTCTACTACTTTTCCTATAATTTTTACAGATTTATCTATAATCTCCTGCTTGGAAAAAACCATGGGTTCATATTTGGGATTATTTGAAAGCAGCATAATTCCGTCTGAATATTTTTTTAAGCGCTTACAAGTAGCATCCTCCCCGTTAATTAGCACGATAACTGTTTCTCCACTTTCTGCATCATCTTGCTGGCGAACAATTACAACATCACCTTCTACTAATCGGGGTTCCATGCTGTCCCCTTTTATTTGTAGACCAAAAAAATCGCCAGTGACAGCCAGTTCTTCTGTAATTTCTTCGGTATCTATGATTTCTTCTACAGATTCGATGGGGATACCTGCGGCTACACGACCAAGAACGTTGACAGGGATTCCTTTTCTTTTAGTCGAGTTTGGTAAACTATTATTGTCAATAGTTATACTATCGGTACCTTTTTCATCTAACAACAAAACATCTCCATTAATCTTGCCAAATAAAATATTAAAATCAACGTTCATACCTTTAGCCGCTTGTTTAATACATTGTATAGATGGAGCAATAGGTTTTCCGGTTTTAGGATGACGATTTTTTTCGAGCAAAGAAATATAAGCTTTACTTAGACCACTTTTTTCGGCAAATAAGTCCATACTCATTTTATTTGTTTTTCTGTAATCTTTTATAATATCCCCTAATGTCAATATATCATCACCTTTTTTACTGTTTAATTTATTATACAATGCAAAAGCAATACTGTCAAACATTTTGAACAAAACGTGTTGACAAAGCACATCTAATATGCTAGACTAATTTTTGTATAATAAATTAGACAAAAGTAGTTCAGTGTTTTTTTCAACTCTCCACCCGCTACTATCTGAACATAATCGGTAACGGATTCCTCATCAAAATAAACTATCTTGCAAATTTTCTCCATATGTCCCTCTCGAAGTTATTTCCGTTTTTCTTCACATCAAGGTGTTTTTATAGCATCGCTTTCAGCAACTCTCCTCGCAAGCAGGAAGGGGAATGAATTTTGCAGCCAGAAGTGCAAGAACCAGTTTAATGTCTACAAATCAAGGGAAAAGAAGAAAGGAAACAAAAGAGATGATTGAAAACAGGAATGTAAATATCATAACCGATGCGGACGGTAAAAAGCTGGTCTTGATTAACGATATCCGTTTCAAGGCAAAAGTGCGGGATGACTGGACGGCTGTCGAGGAATATCTGAAAGAATATATCGGAGATTTTTACGAAATTGAGGAAACTTCTGAAAAAATATATATTTCGGCAGATTTTCCCGATGAATATACAAGTTCAGAAAGCCGTATCGCCTTAAAAGGCGCTGTCGCAAAGGCTAAGGCAAATGCTTCACAGGCTGTTCCTGAACTTATAAGAATAGCCACCAATCCAAAACATGAGGCAAACCGGAAAGAAAAACACAAAACAGATGCGGTATATGGATGGTATCGCTACAACATCAGATTTGCATTGCCTGTATATGATGACAAAACAGGGAAAATAGCAAGACATAATATTTATTCAGCAAGTATGCTTGTCCGTCATGCGAATGATGGCAGGAAATATCTGTATGATATTCTGGCAATAAAAAAAGAAACGAGCAGCCCGCTTGAGTGAAAACACTGTACGGTAAAAACCCATTTCTTATTGTCAATAATAAGCTATTTTTCGATTTCTGTCAATCCCCCAATTTTGATTTTTTCAGAATACCGCCATTGGCATTTTTAATGCAATGGGGGAACTTTGTTCCCCCTTGACCACTCCATAGCATGAGGCGCAGATGATGTCAAGACCGCCGCAGGTGAGGCGAAGCCGGTGTCTTGACATCATCTGCGCCTCATGCTACAAAACTTAAAACCAGAATAAAACTAAAGGGAATATACCAGATCGTGCAGCACTATTTTCTCCGCCCTGCTCCTAATGCTGTTCATCTTCTGAAGCCAGCAGAGCCAGTCATCAGATTTAAGCTGCTCTGTCACGCCCTCTTTCTTTGCCATCTGCCCCACAAGCCTGTCCATCATCTCATTACATTCTTTATCAATTTCCGCAAGATGTTTCCATAAGGTTTCCGACAAAATCATATGCGAATAAATGCCCCTGTGGTTTTCTTCTAAAAAACGCTTCCTCATCCGTCCATACTTCCCAATCTGATACTCCGTTGTATCCGAAAGTTTAAGGTCGGGAATCAGGTAGTCGCCTTCCCAATGGTATGTAATTTCCATATACAGCCGCCTTTCTTCGTGTTAAACTGTTTACAGATACGAATAAAAGAAATATCACCTTCTCCCTTTACCACAACATCTGCAAGTTTCCATTCACCACAAATGAGCCAGCCGCATATGTTGTATTTCAGCAGATGCGCATTTCCGCTAAAATACAGCGTTTTACCGAAATGTTTACATCTACAGTTCACAACATATCACATCATCCAAGTATTGACACTTCATCAACAGATCCGAACACTTTTGAGCATCGGTCTGGGCAATACCTGCCACGTTTCGCATTTTCGTAAAAAAGTAGCAATTTTTATAATAATGCGATTCATCAACAAAGATATGATCCACGCCAAGCTGCTCAAAGGTCACTACATTGTCTTTCCTTGCCTGGCTGTTTAACTTTCCCAGTCTTTCTTCCAGGCGCTTTTTTGTTTTTTCCATTTGCTTAATGGTAAATCTTGTCCCTTCCTCCATTTTTGCATCGGCAATCGCCATGGCAATTTCCTGAATTTGACGCTCCATATAAGCCGACTGGCGTTCTGCAGAAAGGGGAATCTTCTCAAACTGACTATGGCCAATAATAATTCCATCGTACTCACGGGGACGTATACTGTTAAAAATGGTATTGTAGGTACGGCATAAATCTTCTCTGCGCTCTAAATCTTTAAATATCCATTCTTTAAATGCTTCTTTAATCATTTCCTGTTTCTGACTGGCTAACATGGTTTCCTTTTTATTGAGGACACGCTTTTCTTTTCCATCCTTAGTTTTGGTATCGTAAATCAGGGTATCTTTCAGATTTAATGTATTTTCCAGCAAATGGTAGGCATTAACCCTTGCTGTACCATAAGTTGATGTTATCAGGCTGTTCCCACGGCTGTCTTCGTTCTTTCCTAAGATATTCCACTGACCATTTACCCCGGCATAGCGCACCTGGATAGCTTTTCCCAAAAGATAGGCTGGTGTCTGAAAGGTTTCTGCCATAAACTGCTTATTATATTCTGTCTTTATCCAGGTCGCTCCAAGACGAACTTCTATTTCTGATGCTTCTAAATCCTTTGGCTGTACGTTTTCCAGTGCCTGGACGTTGATAAAAAGCTCTGGATGGGTTTTTGTCCATTCCCTAGCAATACTAAGCTTTTCCCTGACATTACCGGAAAGATATTCACCGGAAGTTTCCCATTGACTGGTTATCGGATTTTTAAAGATTACCCCGGTTAAATCAGCAATGAGTTCTTCTTCTGTCTTTTCTGCCAGTTTTGCCATCAAGAAAAGATCAACCTTTGCACGTTCACTGATGGAAATCGCAAGGGCTTCACTGGAGGTATCAACATGACTTACCGGTCTTGCTTTGCGGATTGTCCGTTTGGTAAAAATATCGGCTTTTCTTTCTAATTTCCCCTCCTCATCCAGATATTCTAACGAAGCTAACAGACAATAACTGCTGTCCTGAAAAAAGGCTCTGCGATTGGCATTACTACTGATTAAGCCATAATGAGCAGTAAAACTGTCATATTTTTGATTTAATTTCTGTTGCAGAACGGCAAGCTGTGCATCACTCCCATCGTCCATCTGACACTGAATTAATTCCTGGGTAATCTCCCGCAGCTTAATTTTTGATACAACTTCTGGACTTTTTGTCCAGAAGTTGATCAGGTAACACCTTTCTCTTCCCATCCACCTCCATACATATCATACTGTACTTCCTGCTGGTAGTAATGATTCATGGTTGATGGTGCATTGTAAAGTGCAGTAATCAAATATGCCCGAATATTCGTAATCTCTGTTGTAGTTTCTTTCATACAACCCATAACATACTCAACATGGCTGCTGTTCAGTTTAAGAAAGCGAGATTTTACAAGTTCATAGGGGTAATCCTCTCCATTGATGCGTATTGCCTTTCGTTTCACACAAACCACATCACAAATCGTTTCATAGATTTCCTCATACATCTCCCAAATTTCCTGACGATCATATTTCCTGTGATACTCGTACTCCAGATTATTACGGATTAATGCCATATAAGAAGCTGTTTCATCCATCACATCAATCTTATCCTCTGTTCTTTGTATCCTTGTGTTATCCACAATCTCTCCCGATTGATTGATAGGATTGATATAACTCATATCCTTATGATTCTGCTCAGTATAATTATTATTAATATAATTAGGGTCTGATTTACCGACTTCTTGAGGTCGGTTTTCCTGACTTTTTGAAGTCGGTTTTTCCGACTTCTGTGGAAACATCAGTATTACACAGTTCTTTTTTATTGTTATCATGCATAATAAAATTTTTTACATAAATAATATCCGGTTTGCCAAGACCCCTGCGTATCTTCTCAACCAGTCCTATTCCTTTGCCAGTATCCAATTCTGCAAGAACTTTTACCGCCTTTTCCTTGCTACATCCCAAATCTTCCCTGATATTATCAATAGTGTAAATGATATACGCCCGGTTTTCATCATCCAGCC
>ERZ808037.782-NODE-782-length-25854-cov-8.012957_pt1 | contig 25854 bp, 29 predicted proteins | sample MGYA00380190_ERZ808037 | MGnify/ENA primary metagenome ERZ808037 (study PRJEB31490, sample SAMN06133399) | mouse gut metagenome | isolation source: J9 | host: mice | place: China: Chengdu | collected 2015-05 ... | reverse complement strand
CTCTGGAGAAATTCGACGGGAAATGATTGCCCGTAGGGGACGGCGTCCTCGCCGTCCCGCTGGGATCGGCAGCACCCCGAAAAGCGGGCCGCCGAGGACGGCGGCCCCTACAGGCAGAATAATAAAATGGAGGAATCATGATGATGGATTTACCTTTGAAGGTTGACTTTTCCGGCAAGGTGGTGGTTGTCACCGGCGCAGGCGGCGTGCTGTGCGGCACCATGGCCCGGGCCTTCGCCCAGGCGGGGGCGAAAGTTGCCGCCCTGGACTTGAACGAAGAAGCGGTGAAGAAGCTGGCCGATGAGTGCAAGGCCGAGGGCTTTGTATGCGAGGGCTACAAGGCCAATGTGCTGGAGCCGGAGGCCCTGGAGATCGTCCACCAGCAGGTGCTCAAAGACCTGGGCCCCTGTGATATCCTGGTGAACGGCGCGGGGGGCAACAATCCCCGGGCCACCACCGACAACGAGTACCAGCACGAGTACCAGAAGGGCCAGAAGGGCTTCTTCGACCTGGACGCGGGGGGTGTGGACTTCGTGTTCAAGCTGAACTTCCAGGGGACACTCCTACCCACCCAGGCTTTCGCCAAGGATATGGTGGAGCGTAAGAGCGGTTGCATTCTCAACGTATCCTCCATGAACGCCTATATCCCACTGACCAAGATCCCCGCCTATTCCGGGGCCAAGGCCGCTGTCAGCAACTTCACCCAGTGGCTGGCCACCCACTTTGCGGGCACCGGCATCCGCTGCAACGCCATCGCGCCGGGGTTTTTGGTGTCCAATCAGAACCGCGCTCTGCTGTTCAATGAGGACGGCACCCCCACGGCCCGCTCCACCAAGATTCTGAATGGCACCCCCATGGGTCGCTACGTGGAAAGCGAGGAGCTGCTGGGCGGGGTGTTCTTCCTGTGCGACGACAAGGCGGCCTCCGCCATCACCGGGGTGGTGCTGCCCATTGATGCGGGCTTCGCGGCCTACTCTGGGGTGTGAGAGGAACTGTCGTGAGAGCGTTTATGGATTAGGTTTTTCTGTTAAAGTCCAGGACATTAAACGCCCTGTTGATATTGGAGACACTGGAAGCAGTCAAACTGCTGACAGAACAGGGCATCAGCGCCGAAGTGATTGGCCAGCGCGGGATTGTCTGACCCGTAGAGCGAATGGGCGTCAACAATGAGTTCGGCCACTCCGGCCCCACCGAGGAATCGCTGGAGCAATTCGGGCTGTGTGCGAAATATATCGCAGAGATCATCAGCAGATAGATAGTTGCTTCTGACCCTCGCTAATATCCGGCTGGGAAGCTTCTTGCAGTGCTTCCCAGCCTTTTTATATATGGCATAAGATAGAAATGTCTTACAAAGATATATCTGCGGCGGTTGGTTCCACCCTATTAGGGCCTCTGACATGTATCTGCAGAACCCTGTACTATCAAGGAAAATTATTATTGGCCCTGGCAAAAGGAGCGCAAGTCGATGTGCGGCTTGCGCTCCTTTTCTATTGGTAGACGATCACTGGCTCTGCCAATGGCAAGAAAAAGCTTTAGCTATGGACAAAAAGACTCCTTGTTTAAGGGTTTGCCGACCAACATCAATTAATCAAGGAGGCTTTTCAAATGGAGAAAGACATAAATAGTTTAAAACATACGAGGTGGAGATGTCAATACCATATTGTGTTTGTACCGAAGTATCGGAGGATGGCGATATACGGGGAAATCAAAAAGGATATCGGATTTATATTGAGAAAACTGAGTGAGCAGAAAGGAGTAGAAATTATTGAGGCACAAGCATGCCCGGATCATATCCATATATGGTTATCGCGTTAAGTCACCACAACCCAAGATAGGTGTCTAAAATGCTGCTACGCACATTCTGTGGGGTGTTCTCCGGCACGGGCTTTTGGGCGGACAACATATACCGTTCATAATATGCACTGCCGATTTGACGCTCCAAGTCCCGCGAGGAATACTGTTCTTTTGCACAGAGCTGCAGATAAAAGTGCCGCTCCTCAACGGACTTGGCGCCAGATAGGATTTGCAGGTGGTTCGTCCAACTGATTTGTGTCAGCAGTGCTGACACAAATTCATCCCCCCTGTAAGTTTCATAGAACTACTTCATGCGATAGAGGCCGCGGCGGTTAAAACCCTTTACGTTTGTTCCGCTTCCCGCGATAAAGGAAGCAACCTCATCAATGACCTTATCGCCAAACGCCGCGTTCGCACAGAGACCGGACAGATACTCACCGACCTCCCAATACATCCGAATCAACTCGGCATTCACTGCCTTGATTGCCCGGGTGCGGGATTCCTCAATGATTGCCATGATTTTATTGAAATCGTTATTCCGATGGACTATCTGTTCACCCATGCTCTGCTCTCCTGTTTTAGCTTTATTGTTTGATCATCGGCAATCCGTGAGTTGTCCCAGCAGACCTTGACAGCCCTCCAGCACATCCCGCCAGGTGGTCTCGAAATCGTCCGTATACCACGGATCTGCTACATCGCCGGGGCGGTCGGTATAGTCCATCAGCAGATGCAGCTTCCCGGCAAAATCGCCGCCGCAGATGCGGTGCATATTCCGCAGGTTGGCCCGATCCATCCCAATCAGGAAGTCGTATTGGTCGTAGTTGCCGTTGGTGAGCTGCCGCGCCCTCTTGCCTTCGCAGCTGATACCATGCTCGGCCAGCTTGCGCCGGGCCGGAGGATAAACCGGGTTGCCGATCTCCTCCGTACTGGTGGCGGCGGACTCGATGTGGAATTGGGATTCCAGTCCGGCCTGCCGAACCAAGTCTTTCATCACGAACTCGGCCATGGGACTCCGGCAGATATTGCCATGGCACACAAAGAGGATCCTTATCATCGTTTACACACTCCGAGGTACTGTTTTTCACAGTATAGCACACTTCCGCTTCTAAGTCGAGAGCTATCTCCAGAGGGGCGGCAGACGTGATTTTCTCCGCCAGCGTTACTTTGCTCCACCCGAACCGGCGCACCGCCTGGATGTATCACAGCTTTTCCTGGAGCGTCAGCTCCGCCTCCAGGATAACCACGTTCTGCGTCCAGCCGATGGACATGGCCTCGTGCAGCACCTCCGGAGCCGTGGCGTAGACACGGTAAAAATCCCGCATCCGCCGCAGGTTTCGGGGGGAGAAGCCGGGAACGTTGGGATAGGCGCTGTGCAGATATTCCGCCGCCGCCACCGCCGCACCCTTCTCCGGCCTGCCGCATACCAGGCGGCCAATCTCGCGGTACAGCTTCATCTGGGGCAGATCCGCCGCCATCAGCGTATTCAGCGCCGCGAACAGGGCGCTGTAGTCGGTGGGCTTTCTGACGTTCATAGACTTCTCCTTTCCGGCGCCGTGCGCCTGATAATCGAAAACCGGCAGAGAGATGGGCGGAAATCACCCCGCACTTCTTTCTGCCGGTTTCTTCTGTCAGTGGCGGAATGCGTCCCGAAGCGCTTGTATCCGCTTTTTCGCCATTACCTTTGCGATCTCTTTGCCTGTAAAAAAATCGAATCCGTGAAAGGCGCCTTTTACGTCCTCTATCTGAACCTGCACACCAGCCTTCTCCAGAGCTTTGGCGTAGGCGATCCCCTCATCATGGAGGCAGTCAAATTCCTCCACCTCCACGTAGGCGGGTGGGAGATTAGAAAAATCGCGAGCCAGCAGGGGGGCCGCGTACTGCGGCATCCCATGAATCCCATCCCGCAGGTACAGCTCCCACATTTTTTGATTCAGTCCGGCGTTCCACATGGGGCTGTCCGTGTATTTTCGCATGGAGTCCGTTTTCATCCGACAGTCGGTTACGGGGTAGACCAGCAGCTGAAAGCACAGCCGCGGCCCATCCTCATCTCTGGAGCGCAGGGCGCAGGCGGCGGCCAGCGCGCCCCCGGCACTGTCCCCGCCCACGGCGATCCTGGCCCGATCCAGGCGTAGCCTGGGCGCGTTCTCCCACACCCGGCGCAGGGCGGTATAGCAGTCCTCAAACGGCGTGGGGAATGGGGCGATGTCCGCCGTACGGTAGTGGACGAACACCACTTCGCACCGCGCCCCTTCCGCATACCGGGCGGCATAGCGGTGGATGTACCCCGCGTCCCGCATACAGAACCCGCCGCCATGAAAATAGACCAGGCAGGGCGCGGCCCAGTCCAACCCCACCGGGCGGTAGCGGGTCAGCCGGACGGCTGTACCGTCCTCTGAAAAAATCTGGGTTCCCCAGCGTTCCACCCCTTTGGGTGGAGCGGGCAGTGTGAGGGCCATCCACTCCAGCGCCCGGTTGGCCAGTCTTGCGGTTCTCAGATTCACTGCCCAGCCGGGAACTGCCAGCTTGTTGGCAAAGCGCAGTTCCCGACGCACGGGATATTTCCAGTCTCGGTGGACGCACCATGCACTTGCTGCCACGCCCGCCGCCAGCGCGGCAATATACTTTTTCTTCATGCAGATCCGCCCCTTTCTGGACATTTTCCCCGTTCCATGATAGCATAGGGGAAACACGGGCGCAAGGAAAAGAAGCGTATGATAGAGTGCTTTTGGTACATATTGGCCTCGGCATTAGCTGGGGTGGGGACGGGGCTGGTGGGCCTTTCGGCGGCCACGGTGATGGTGCCGATCCTCATCGTGCTCTGTCCCTCCTTTGCCGGGGAGACAGGGGCCTACCAAGCTACTGCTATCGCTCTGGCTTCGGATATTTTAGGTTCCGCGGTGACCACCGCCACCTACATCCGCCACAAAAACATCGACCTGCGCCGGGGCTGGATCATGCTGGTGTGCATCATCGGGATGTGTACCGTGGGCAACTTCGCCGCCTGGAGGGCGGGGAACGTGGTGCTGGGGGGCTTCACCCTGATTTTGACCTTCTGCATCGGCATTCGCTTCCTGGTGAAGCCCAGCACGGAACGGGCCGAAGGGCCGGCAAAAGGCGCGGCGCTGGACTGGAAGGGGATCGCCATCTCCCTGTTCTTCGGGCTGACCATCGGCTTTGGGACGGGCTTCGTGGGCTCCGGCGGCGGTATGATGATGCTGGTGGTGTTCACCGCCTTTCTGGGCATCCGCTGTGTTCGCTCACGCTCTCGAAAGTGGATTCCGTCACCGGGAAGCCGGTGCCCAACACTCAGTTCACCTTGAAGTACGCCAACGGCGAGGTGATCGGGAAGTACACCACCGGGAAGGATGGGACAGTCACTGTCAGCGGCCTCCTGCCCGGCTCCACCGTGGTGGCGACTGAAACCAAGGTGCCCGATACCCACGTCCTCAACCCCACGCCCCAGACCATCGTGCTGAAAAGCGGAAAAAACACCGTCACCAGCGGCGGCAGCACCAGTGTGACTCCCCCCAGCGGCAACACCGGGGGCGGCAACAACCTGGATTTTGAGAACGACCCCAAGATGGTTTTGACGATCCGAAAGTATATCAAGGGTACGGATCGTGAGCCGCTGAAGGGCGTATGCTTCAAAGTGGTAGATGGCTACGGCAAGCCCATCGGCACCAATAACGGGGTGTACTACACCACCAGCGCCGGTGAGATCGTCCTGGAGGACTTGGAACCCGGCACTACCGTGACCGCGCGTGAGATCGCCACAGTCGAGGGCTTCGTCCTGGACGGCGAACCCCAGACCGTTACGATCCAGGCGTCCAAAAAGCCCCAGGAGATGATCTTCTGGAACGAAAGGGCTGGGGCGCTCGTCATCCAGAAAAAGAGCAGCCTGGACGGCAGCCCGCTGGCCGGGGTGCAGTTCCAGCTCACCTATGCGGACGGCTCCTACGTTGACTATGACAACGGCCACATGAGCAGCAAGGGCCTGTATGAGACGGACTCCTCGGGCGAAATTCGGATCACCGGGATCACGGGCACCGTCATCGCAAAGGAACTCAAGACATTGCCTGGGTTCACCATCGACCCGGCCACTCAGACCCAGACGGTACAGGTGAACGCCTCGGACACGCAGTATCTCGTGTTTTATAACACGCCTGTGGGAAATTTCGAGCTGATCAAGGTCTCGGAGAGCGACCCGACCAAGCGCATCCCCAACGTGACCTTCGAGATCCGCCGCGCCAGTGACGGCGGGCTGGTGGACACCATCACCACCGGCAGCGATGGCCGCGCCACCCTCCAGTTGGACGCGGGCAATTACTACGCGGTGGAAACCGAGTGCCCGAAGGAATTCAAGCTGGATTCCACGCCCCATTACTTCACCATGAAGGACAATGGCACCGGCACCACTTTGACGGTGAAGAACAAGGCTTATTCAGGCATCCTGATCCACAAAACCGACAAATCCACTGGCAAGGGGATCTACGGGGTGACCTTCCTGCTGTACGACAGCACCAACACCCCCATCGGGCAGTACACCTCCGATAACAACGGTTACGTCTATATCGAGGGGTTGACCACCTCCGGCCGCTACTACCTGCGGGAGCTGGAAAATAAGGGCTATGTCCCCGACACCCAGATGAAAACCGTGTATGTGACTGCCGGTCAGACGACCCTGGTGGAGTGGGAGAACATCCCCATTACCGGACAGATCCAGATCGTGAAGAAGTCCGCCGACTACAACTCCACCAACGGCCTGCCTGCCGGTACGCTGCTGGAGGGGGCTGTGTTCGAGATCTACGACAAGGCGGGCAATCTGGTGGACACCATCAAGAGTGACAAGCGGGGGCTGGCCGTGTCCAAACCCTTGCCGCTCTCGCGCTATACCATCCGTGAAACCAAGGCGCCGGCGAATTACGGCGTGAGCGACCAGGAGCTGACCGCCTACCTGGAGCATGAGGGCCAAATCGTGCGCTTCGAGGTGACCAACAAGAGCCTCACCACCGGGGTGTCCATCACCAAGACCGGCCCCAAGGAGGCCATGGCGGGCCAGCCGGTGAACTATGTGCTGTCCGGCATTGCCAACAACTCCAATGTCCGGCTGGACAATTTCTACTGGCGCGACACCTTGCCCGCGCAGGTGCGGCTGAACACCATCGTCACCGGAACCTACAACTTCCCCGGCGTGTACAAGATCACCTACCGGGTGAACGGTGGCGAGTACCGGACGCTGGCGGACAACCTGTCCACCAGCAGGAACTACACTTTGCAGGCGTCCCCCGCCGCCCTGGGCCTCGCGGCCAATGAGCGGGTGACGGAAGTGATGTTCGTGTTCGGCCAAGCCCCGGCCGGTCTCGCCCAGGTCGAAAAGCCCCAGATCAAGTGTACCGCCGTGGCCGGCCTGACGGCTGGCAGCAGCTTCGTCAATATCGCTGACGTGGGCGGCACGTACAACGGGGTCTGGGTACAGGCCATCAGCCGCTGGGTGACCACCGTCTACGGCAAGCCCACCCGTCTGCCCACCACCGGGTATTGATCCCCGCATCCCCTTTCGCACCCAGGGGGGCCGCCAGCAGGCGGCTCCCCTCTACATTATAAATATACCATCAAACCATCACTTTGAAAAGGAGAAATACCTATGCTGAAGATCACCGCAATCGGGAACCTGACCAACGATGTGGAGCTGCGCGCCCATGAGGACGGCAAGCCCTACGCCATCCTGCGGATCGCCTCCGACCGCCGCTACCGGGACCGGGACGGCAACAAGCTCACCGACTTTATCTCCATCAAGGTCCGGGGCGCTCTGGCGGAGCGGTGCGCCGCCTTCGCCTACAAGGGCTGCAAGCTGGCCGCCTCCGGCGACTTCGAGACCATCTGCTTCGCGGAGGATCCCAGCCGCCAGCCCGGTTTTCTCATCAAGGCCACCGAGGTGGAGTTCCTGTCCCCCCGGAAGGTGGAGGAGGCCGCTGGCGTGGCTGACGCTGGCGGCGCCGATGAGGCCGCGGCCTGATGTGCAACACCGGGATCATCTGCAGCAGCACGGAGCGCACCCCCACCGTCCTGCCTGAGATGGCCGAGCTGCTCCCCCCGCTGACGGGGGAGCAGCTCGCCGCCCTGGAGGCGGACATCCTCAAAAACGGCTGCTACTCCCCGGTCATCGTCAACGAGGACATGGTGGTCGTTGACGGCCACAACCGGCAGAGGCTGTGTGAACAGCACGGCCTGCCCTATCAGATGGCTGTGTTCTCGTTTGAGAGTATGCTGGAGGCCAAGCAGTGGGCGCTGGACACCCAGAAGGGCCGCCGCAACCTGGACAAGTGGGAGCTGGGCAAGATCGCCCTCCGGCTGAAGCCCGATATCGAGGCCAGAGCCAGGGAGAATATGTCCGCAGGCGGCGGGGATCAGAAAAGTGAGGATGCAAAATCGGGTTTGGCAACATTGCCGAACCCGATTTCTCCCGTAGATACCCGCAGGGAACTGGCGGATGCTGTCGGTCTGGGGGAGCGCACCATGGGCAAGGTCATGCAGATCGATGAACACGCCCCCACCGCTGTAAAGGTGGCCCTGGACAGCGGCGAGCTGTCCATCAACCAGGGCTACAACATCACCCGGCAGGTGCAGGATCTGCCGGAGGAGCAGCGGGAGGAGGCCGCCGCCCTGGCGGTGGAGCTGGAAAAGGCGAAAAGGGAGATCCGGCAATCAGACGCGGAGGCTGACCGGCGGGGCAGGATCGCCGGCTTGTTCTGCACAGCCTTTGAAAAGGCTGTGCTGCTGACCCCGACAGAGGAAAACGTGCGTATCTGGGCGGAGTGTACCCGCATGACGCGGGAGGAGATCGAGGACAGCGTGAAGGATGCCCGTGAGCTGGCGGAGGTGTTCACCGCCATCGCCGGCATTCTGGAAACATTGCTGCCGGGAGGTGACGGCGATGCCGGATGAGCTGTCCGTCCGCCAGTGGCAGGAGCAATTCCGGGCCGGGGCCTTTGAACGCTCCGACCATACCACACAGTGTGCGGCAGGCTGGTACGATTGGTTCTGCCAGGACTCCGCCCTGGCCGGACGGCTGAAGAAGATCGGCAGGGTGGTCATGGGCATTACAGACCCCTTCATCCTGGACAATTACTATGTCTGGTTCAAAAACAACTGCCCGCTGAACGGGCCGCTGTATGACGATGCCCGTTTCGAGCCGCTGTCCGGGGAGCGCGATGGAAAGTATTTTGTGGTTTTGCTGGACAGCCTCCATGAGCGTAAGAAGTGGGCGCTGGTCACGGAGCGGTACGGCTTTGACGCGCCGGAGTTCGATTGCCGGAATATCCGGGATATGATCCGGTACGTCAACAGCATCGGTCCGGAGCTGCGGCAGGGCATCATTCCTCCGTTCATTGCGGAGAAGGACGCTGTGACCGCCTACGCCCAGCGGCGCGGGGAGCCGGAGGGCCTCCACATCTACCGGGACGGGGAACATTGCTACAGCTACACCTCTCGCCAGGACCGGCGCAAGCGAACGGTTCTGGCGGCGGCCAGCCTGGAGGACGCCCCGCCCGGTTTTGTTTCGGAGCAGGCGCACTCCATCAAGGGGTTGTATGTTTACTGCCCGGAGGATGTGGGGATGCCTCTGCCTGAACCGCAAATGGCAGCGGACAAAGCTGCCCATCTTTTTCAAGGGAGGTCAGAAAGACTACTTTCGTCTCTACGAGACCACCGCCAGGACCATCAAAGACATCGACCCCCAGCTCCGGGTGGGCGGGCCATCCACCAGCGCCCTGCCGCTGGGTAGGGAAATTCAAGGACTTCTGCAAAGCAAACGATGTCCCCCTTGACTTCCTTACCACCCACCACTACCCCGGCGACGGCTTTGGCAATTCCTTTGGCGTGAAGGACGCGCTGGGCATGATGAGGGTCACCCGAAACAACGCCAAAAACGGCGTGGATCTGGGCGACACCCTGACCGAGTATTTTTTCAAGCCGGAGAACTACAAAACGTGGACCAAGGGTATCCTGCGGCAGATGGACGAGAAGGCCCGTCGGGAGGCGGGGGACACGCCCCTGTTCATGACGGAGTGGAACTCCATGGCGGTATACAGCTCGCCGGTTCACGACGAGAAGTATTCCGCGGCATGTAGAATTTTTCGTCACCACCAGCGACGGCACCGTAGTGGGCGATGCCAACGGCAAATTCGTGACAGATCGCGCAGGCACCTTCCTGGTGACAGACAGCTCCGGTGCGGTGGTGGGCAGCACCAACGGCGAGTTCATTACCGATGAGTTGGGCCGCATCGTCCTGGAAGGGTTGGAGCCCGGAACCACCGTCACCGCGAAGGAAATCAAGACGGTGGAAGGCTTCGTGCTGGGCACCACGCCTAAATCCATCAACGGTCATATGTTCATGGGTCTGGCTGGAAAAGATATGGCGGTTCAGGTCGTGGGAGATGCCCCGTCAATCCAGGTAGTGCTTTAGCATACCGGCGCAGGATTTTGCAATCACGATCCGCCTAACCTTGTTCCCTTTTCCGGTGAGGGTCAGACGTGTCAGTTCCTTTTGGAACTGCACATCCCGCACACGCAGATCGCAGATTTCCTGCGCCCGCGCTCCGCTGGCATACATCAGATTTAAGATCATTTGGTTCCGCCGCCCAATGTCAGTTGAGGTATCCGGGAGGCGGAGCAGGAGAGCGACTTCCTCCATCATAAATATCGTCCGGGGCTTGGATTGGGTGCGTTTGGCGGGGATTTTTTGTATGCTGTTCATAAAAACAGAGGCGGCGTCAAAATCTCGGTTCTGTGCGTATGTGGCGAATGCGGACAAGATCGTCAATCGCTGGTTTCGGGTCGAAACAGAGCATTTCCTGGCCTGCTCAAGCCAGTCCAGAAACCCGGTCAGCGTGTCATAGTCCAGCCCCGCAAAGGCGGCCTCATGGGGCTTTATGCCCTTTTCCTTTTGAAGATAAACCAGCAGCAGCCGGAATGTATCTTTGTAAGACCGGATCGTATTGCCGCTCAATCCAGCAGCGTAGGGTATATACTCGGTAACATAGGACTCCAATATGTCCAGGAAGCGGTTCTTTTTACGTTTCATAGGCCACCTCCGGGAACACGCTGGCAGCGTAGTCCTCAAACAGAGCCGTATATTCCGGGAAGATATCGCTGCTGAACTTCAAATATTTTTCCGTTCCGTCCATATCATAGTGCCCAAGAAATACGGACAAATAGGGGATGGAGTTTTCTGCGGAGCGTCCTGCCTGTTCCGCCTGGGCAAAGGACTTTATGGCAAACAGATGCCGGAGGTTATGCAGGCATTGTCCCCGTGTGTGGGACTGGGGTTCTTGGTAGATCCCTGTTGCTTTTAGGATCGTCAGGAAACAGTGTGATACGGTATCGCGTTTCAAATGTTCTCCTGGAAGTTGACCGGGGAAAAGAAAAGCGTTGCAGTCCTGCGTCAGCTCCATGGCCGCGCAGTATTGCAGGTATTTCAGAAAATTCCGCAGGTATCCAACCGTGTCAGCAACCGTTTTTCTTGCGTTGGAGGCAAACAGGCTTTGAATCCAGGCATTTACTACATCCTCTGAAACGGATTTTCCCACACAGCCATATGCGGTGAAGAACCGGTCAAAGGAACCCAGGATTCTGCAATCACCGGCGTAGGTTTCTGCACACACGGTCTTTTTCCGCATCGCAAGAAAATCCGTCAGTTCTTCTTGAAACGGGCTGAGAAATTCTTTCAACGGTTATCCCTCCCGCCAGAAAGAAACTTCGCAAAATATCCGGCTGCCTCCGGCACAGCAAGTGCATAGACGCGGAGCCGTTCTACATCCAGCTTCGCATAGCTCTTGATTGCGTTTACATCGGTATGCCCCAGAGTGTTTCTCACCACCTCATATGGAACATCGTCATTCACCATGGAGCTGGCCAGCGATGCCCGGAATGCATGAGGGCCGCATTTGCGCCCGCCCAGTATGATACCGGCAGAACGGATGGCAGTAGATGCCAATTTCCCCAAAAGTTGCACCGAGATATGGGAGAATGGGGGCTTCAAGCTGAGAAAAACATATTCACTGTCACTGGAGGCCCGTTCATACTCAAGATAATCTAAAAGCGCCGCCTTAATCTCCGGCAGCATGGGCAGAGCCAATGGAGCAGCGGTTTTCTGCTGTGTCAGACAGATCGTGTTTCTTTTGAGATCCAATTCCTCAAACGTTAGGGTGGCAATGTCACCGCCCCGAATCCCCAAACGGCCAGCAGCAGCGCCGCGTAATCCCGCTTCCCACTTTGCTTCTCGGATTATTTTTCTCCTCGGATAATGTGCCTTATCTGAGATCTCAGATAAGGCGCACTTATACACCGTCCCGGTGTCGTGCGCCCTGCCGGGGGCCGTTGCGCTCTCCGAGCGCGATGGGGGCTGCCACCCCCAAACCCCTGCCCCATTCTGTCGAAGGAGGTAATATCCATCGCAATATTTCATTGCCCCGTCCAAATCATCCAGCGGAGCAAGGGCAAGTCCGCTGTGGCTGCTGCCGCCTACCGAAGCGGTGAGAAGCTGGTAAATGAGTGGGACGGCCTGACCCATGACTACACCCACAAGCGGGGCATTGTTCACAAGGAGATTATGCTTCCCGCTCATGCCCCGCCGGAATTTTCAGACCGCTCAATCCTTTGGAACTCGGTGGAGGAAATTGAGAAATCCAGCGACGCCCAGCTTGCCCGTGGAATCGAGGTTGCCTTGCCCGTGGAGCTGTCCCCGGCGGCGCAATTGGCTCTTGTCCGTTCGTACATCAATGACAACTTCGTGGCGGTTGGGATGTGCGCCGATTTTGCCATCCATGACAAGGGCACAGGCAACCCCCACGCCCATATCATGCTGACCATGCGGCCACTGAAAGCGGATGGGATTTGGGGCGCAAAATGTCGGAAGGTTTACGATTTGGACGAGCGCGGTCAGCGCATCCCCAACGGCAAAGGCGGTTGGAAAAGTCACCGGGAGGACACCACCGACTGGAACCATCGCGGCAACGCTGAGAAGTGGCGGGCGGCGTGGGCCGCTTGTGTCAACCAGGCATTGGAGGCGGCGGGCAGGCCGGAGCGCGTTGACCATCGCTCCTACAAGCGCCAGGGCATTGAGAAAATACCCACCATCCACATGGGGCCAGCGGCCAGCCAGATGGAACGTCGGGGCATTACCACCGAGAAGGGTGACATCAACCGTCAGATTGCCGCCGACAACAAGCTGCTGAAAGAGATCAAGGCCCGCATTACCCGGCTGTATAACTGGACGAAGGTGCAGGCCCAGGTGCCCCAAGATGGTGGCGGCGTTTTGGCACAGCTCTATCAGGCCCAGGCGGAGGTCAACGCCAGCAAAGCTAAGACCAGGGCTGGAAAGGTCAAGGCCCTCAAAGCCAATGCCGCTCTGTTCAATTTTCTACAGCAGAACAGTATCGGCTCCATGGCGCAGCTTTATGAAAAAGTTGTAGCCATGAACCACGATTATTATGATTTGCGCGGCCAGATCGTCAGCGCCGAGCGCCGCATTTCTGTTCTTGCCGAACAGCTGGAAATGTGGGAGCAATATCAACAGACGAAAGGTGTCCGTCAACGTTTGGATAAATTGAAGCCACCCAAGCGGGAGCAGTACCAGCAGGAGCATGAAACCGAGTTGGCCTCGTTTGATGCCGCTGTCCGTTTCCTGGATGAATTAAAAGCGTCTGGCAAGGCAATTACCCCCAAAGCGTGGCAGACCGAAGTTGACCGTCTGACCGCTCGGAAGGATTTGGACTATCAGAAAATGCGGGTCATGCGGGACGATCTCAAAGCGGTGGAGCACCTAAAAAAGACCGCTGAACAGCTTGCCCGTGACGGCCAGCACCAACAGACCGAACATGACCGATGAACAACGAAAGGAGTTTTGCAAATGGATTTGAACCCATGGGAGGGGGAGTACACTCCCGCACCGCTCATGGTTGCTATCAAAATGTTTTTCTGTCAGACGCAGACGTGGTCGATTTGCAAGCCGACTTCCCCACTATCTGGCAGGAGTACATTGAGCGCCTTTCCGAGTACATGGCGTCTACTGGCAGGACGTACAAGAACCACGCCGCTACCATCCGACGCTGGATAGCCGATGATCGGCGCAAAGTTGCTCCTGCCGCCCGTGACCGGGACTACAGCGTGAAGGAGGGGGACACCGTATGAGGTCGATCCGCGAGGACGAGTATCTTGACCCGGCTGACGGGCTGGCCCATTGTCGTAAATGCGGCGGTCCCCGGCAAGCTGTCATGGATACTGAAAACATGGACATGACTGTAACTGATACTGCCAACACTCCTGCTTCGGAGGATGTCCCCGCTCAGGAGAATCCCCCCGCCCTGGTGAAGAAAATCGGGAAAATGACCTATATCGTGCGGGTGCATTTCAGCACCACCAGCAAGGAGACTTTCAGCGATAAGGTCAAGCGGATGCTCCGCAACGAGGTTCGGGAAATAATGGAGCGGGAGGCGGCTGGCGAATAAGCGCATAGAGGACCGTAGCATTCCGGCCCTCTTTTTGCTATCTTGAAAGATTGTAGGATTTGTGTTAGGATAAAGGCGAATCAGAAGGCAGGTGGTAGATTTGGCAATAACAGAGCAGATAGACCAGCCGCATCAGGAGGATTTGCAGCGGCTTAGGGGGTTTCGCCTGCTGGACGATGATTTTCTGACAAAGTGCTTTGAGGGCGACCCCAAGTACATCCAGCTTGTATTACGGATCGTATTGGAGATGCCTGATTTAGTAGTCGTGGATGTCCGCACACAGGTATTCGTGGAAAATCTGCTGAACCGCTCTGTGCGGCTGGATGTTCTGGCAACGGACAGCACCGGGCGAAAGATAAACGTGGAAATTCAGCGATCCGACAAAGGTGCTGGGCGAAAACGGGCAAGATATAACAGCAGCATGATGGATGCTAACCTTTTGCGGAAGGGCGAGAAATTTGACGAGCTACCCGAAACCTATGTTGTGTTCATCACTGAGCATGATGTGATTGGTAAGGGCAAGCCGCTGTATCACATTGGCCGATATATCTTTGATACCAGCGAGAGCTTTGATGATGGTTCGCATATTCTGTATGTGAACGGCGCATACCGGGATGATACGCCTAATGGAAAGTTGATGCACGATTTTTCCTGCACAACCCCAGATGATATGTATTATGATGAATTGGCAGAACGGGTAAGATTTTTCAAAGAAAGTAGGGAGGGAGTTTCAATCATGTGTAGAGCAATGGAGGATATGCGAAACCAAACGCTAAAAGAGGGTATGAGAGAAGTGGCACGTCGTATGTTGACGGCTGGGCGGTATGCACTGGAAGAAATTTCTGAGATTTCCGGCCTTTCTCTTGATGAAGTAAAGAAGTTACAAGCCGGACAAAGCGCATAAGCTATCGTGCCAATTTAGGGGCGGGAATCTGATGAGCCAGATTCCCGCCCTTTTATATGCCTGAAATGTGAATAAACTGTAAACTTGATTAAAAAATTGTTGACAAGTCGTTTCGGGAGATGCAAGACCATCTGTTTCTCGGACATCAACTATGCCATCGCCTCGAAAGAGGACAAAACCTCCATGTTCCTTTTCCCACATAGCATGCCCCACACAGCGGCCCGAAACTTATGATTTCCCGTGCGTGGAACAAAAGCACCCGGGCGGGGCCGCAGCTCCGCCCGGGGTTTGCTCTAAGGAAAACGAGAGGCTACTTCGTGGTGATGGTAGCCGTCCGGGTGTCCCCGTTCCAGCCCACCGTAAAGGTGCCCATGGCATCGGCCAGGTCACGCAGCCTGTAGTAGCTGGTGTCGCCGCCGTTGGCGTCGGTGATCATGAAGTACCGGACCCCCTTCTGCACCCCGTTCACCAGTACCGGGGCGGTGCCCATGCGGTAGGGCTGGGAACCCACAAAGCGCAGCTGGCACTCCACAGCGTTGTTGTGATTGGGGTAGGGGGCGTACCGCTTGCCGGTGACCAGATTGATGGAGCCGTTCCAGGATACGTCGAAGATCCCCTTCTGATCCCACAGCACGTCCGTCATGAACCAGGCCAGATCCCGCACTGCCACATAGTTCTCACCGTTGAGCATATAGGTGTAAAGGTTGAAGGCCCGGGCCTCGTTCCCGTTCACCACCACCCGCTGCACGTTGGGGTTGACCCGCTGGGGCTCCTGGGTCGTCTGGCCGGGGTTGACGTCGTAGGCACACACGCCGTAGTGCAGGGTGTTCACCAGGATCTCCGGCCTGCCGTCGCCGTCGATATCCGCCACGGTGGGGGCGGCGTAGGAGCCGTTGTCCGTCTTGACCGCATCGTACTCATAGATGGAGGGGTGGAGCTTGTGCTTGGCGATCAGCTTGCCGCTGCCGTCCAGCACATAGAGGAAGCCGTCCACTCCGGTTCTGGTGCCGGCGGCGTTGGAGGTCCAGGAGGCAAAAACGACCTCCTTCTTCCCGTCGCCGTTGAGGTCGGCGGCCACCGGCTCGCCGGCGATCTCATACACTGAGCCGTTGGTGCCGGGCAGGACGTAGGGCCAGCCCTCCAGCTCCCGACTGCTGTCCCGCAGGGAGTAGCAGTGGATCTTGCCGTCGAAGGAGTTGAACAGGATCTCGTTTACCCCGTCGCCGTTGACGTCGGCCACCAGGGGCGCCAGCTGCACGCCGCCGCTGACGCTGTTGGCGTTCTGGTTCAAGGGGGCGCCCAGGCCGGGGTCGGTCAGGTTGGTGGGGATGGTCTCCCAGCCGCTGAACCGGGTGTGATCCTGGTTCAGAATGTATACGGTGGCGTACTTGGTGTCCCGGACGGTGAAGGGATTCCGGTTGCCGGGGTTCTGGAAATAGACGGTGCGATCCGCCATCAGGGCGGACACCACCACCTCGGACTTGCCGTCCCCGTCCACATCCACATAGCGGGCGATGGAGGCGGTCATGGACGGGCCATAGGTGCCCGCGCGGCCCTTCTGAGCCAGGGACTCCCAATCCAGGCCAATGCCCCAGCCGCCGTTGTCCCGCGCCAGCTCGCGGCTGTAGTCCTCATAGAGGCCCACGGCGCCCCAGGGGATCCGCCCGCCGAAGCTGAACTGATCCTGCTGGCTGCTCTGGAAGCGGCTGCCGGCCATCACGGGGGTGCCGTCGCCGTTGAAGGCATTGACGAAGAAGTTGTCGGTGGGCATGATGATCTCGGGCAGACCGTCGCCGTCCAGATCGCCGGTGGCGATGCCGTTGGCATAGATACCGTCCATGTAGGAGTAGGGCAGGGCTCCGCCCACCTGCGCCTGGGGCCAGCCGGGCTTCAGGCCGCCGTCACAGCCGTAGACGTACAGGCTGACGGATTGGGCCACGCCCAGGCCAGCGATGATCTCCTGCCTGCCGTCGCCGTCCACATCGGCTGCCGTCAGGGCCCAGACCGCGCCTCCGGCGCTCTTGGGCCAGCCGGACAGGAAGTAGCCCTGATTGTTCAGCACACAGATGGTGCCGTTGGCGTAGGCCACGGTGATCTCCAGCTTGCCGTCGCCGTCCAAATCCTTGACGATGGGGGTGGTATACACCTTTCCGTCCGCTGCGTTCCCGCCCTGGTCATAGCGGGCATAGGGGGTGGAGCGATCCTTACCTGCGTTGACCTGCCACTTCACCTTGCCGGTGGCGGCGTCCGCCACGGTCAGGGAGTAGGCGGCGGTGACAACCTCCAGTTTGCCGTCGCCGTCCAGATCCACCACCACGGGGGCGGCGTAGTAGGACTCCTCTACGTACTCGATGCCGGAGTGGGCCTCAAGCACCTGCTGGCCGCCCACCAGGGTGTACTTTTCCTTCAGCCCGATCACGGGGGGCTCCGCGGCGTAGGCCGTGGGGACAGCCAGCACGCTGAACAGCGCCAGGGACAACACAAGGGACAGAGCTTTCTTCATCTGATACACACCTTTCTCAAATGTCCTTCCGGGCCATGCCCGCCGGACAGGAGACGGGCACAGGCGGAAAATAGCCGCTCATCTTTTGAGCGGATTGGAGCTTTCTCAAAAAATGAGGGCATTCTCTACGTCGAAGTATAGCATTTCCTACAAACGCTGTCAAGGGGAGGGCCCCGCGGTGGGTTTGCCTCCGCCGCTTGACTTTTCGCCCGCAAAAGGGTATGCTGTTGCCGGGAAGAAAGATCGGACAGGGCAGCAGGACTCAGGGAAAAAGGGGGCGGCGGCCGGTGAATATGCGGGACTGGTTTCCCATCTGGGATCAGCTGACGGACGCCCAGCGGGGCCGCATTCTGGACAGCTTGATCCCCCGTCGGATCCAGGCGGGCACAGTGATCCACAACGGCAGCGCGGACTGCGCAGGGCTGCTGCTGGTGGAGTCCGGCCGGCTCCGGGCCTACATCCTGTCGGACAGTGGCCGGGAGATCACCATCTACCGGCTGTTTGACCGGGACATCTGCCTGTTTTCCGCCTCCTGTATGCTGCGCAGTGTCCAGTTCGACGTCACCATCCAGGCGGAGCGGGACACGGAGCTGCGGGTCATCCCCACGGAGGTCTATCAGGGCATTATGGCGGAATCCGCCCCGTTATCCAACTACACCAATGAGATCATGGCTGCCCGGTTCTCCGAGGTCATGTGGCTGCTGGAGCAGGTCATGTGGAACAGCATGGATCGGCGAGTGGCCGACTTCCTGCTGGAGGAGTCCGCCATTGAGGGCGGCACCCGGCTGGCCATCACCCACGAGGCCATCGCCAACCACCTGGGCACCCACCGGGAGGTGGTGACCCGGATGCTGCGCTACCTCCAGGGCGAGGGGATGGTTCGGCTGTCCCGGGGGACGGTGGAGCTGCTGGACACCAAAAAGTTGAGCGCCCTGGGCCAGGCATAAGAAAAACCTCTCCCCGCTTCCAACCGGAGGCGGGGAGAGGTTTTTCTTATTGATCCATCCCGCAGGCCGTGGCCGATTCCATGAGGCGGCGGTCGTTCACCACCGCGTCGTAGAACCGGAAGCCGCCGGAGAAATTATAGGCCTCAAATCCGTGTCCGGCCAAAATGCGGCAGGCGATATAGCTGCGCAGGCCGCTCTGGCAGATCACGTACACCGGCTTACCGGGTTCCAGCTCGCCCAGCCGCTCTCGCAGCTCATCCACCGGGATGCTGCGGAAGCCCTCCACCCGGCCCTGGGCGTACTCCTGGGGGGTGCGCACGTCCAGCAGGGTCACGCTGCCGTCCCGGGGCAGGGCGGCCAGCTCCGCCAGGTGGAACTGCCTGACAAGGCCCCGGGCCAGATTGTCCACCAGGAAGCCCGCCATGTTCACCGGATCCTTGGCGGAGGAGTAGGGCGGCGCGTAAGCCAGATCCAGATCCTTAAGCTGGACGGCGGTCAGCCCGGCCCGCAGGGCGGTAGCCAGCACGTCGATCCGCTTATCCACCCCCTCGTAGCCCACGATCTGGGCCCCCAGCAGGTGGTAGGTGCCCTGTTCAAAGACGACCTTCATGGTCATCACCTTGCCGCCGGGGTAGTAGCCCGCGTGGCTCATGGGGGAGAGCACCACCGTGTCCACGTCCAGCCCCGCCCGCCTGGCAGCGGTCTCGTTGAGGCCGGTGGCTGCCCCGGTCATGTCGAACACCTTGATCACCGAGCTGCCCTGGCTGCCGGAATACCGGCTGTCCCCGCCGCAAATGTTGTCCGCCGCGATGCGGCCCTGCTTGTTGGCGGGGCCCGCCAGGGCGATAAGCGTATCCTGCCCGGTGACGGCGTGCTTCACCTGCACCGCGTCCCCCACGGCGTATATGTCCGGCAGGGAGGTCTCCATCCGGTCGTTGACTACGATGCTGCCCCGCAGACCCAGCTCCAGCCCCGCCTCCTTGGCCAGGGCGGTGTCCGGGGTGACGCCGATGGCCAGCGCCACCAGGTCGGCATGGAGAGGGGAGCCGTCCTTCAGCTGCACGTCTACGCCAGCCTCCCGCGCCTCGAAGCCCGCCACGGCCCGGCCCAGGGCCAGCTTTACCCCGTGCCTGCGGGCCTCATTGTGGAGGAAGGCCGCCATGTCCGGGTCGAAGGGGCTCATGAGCTGGTTGAGCTGCTCCACAATGGTGACCTCCAGCCCCAGCTCCCGCAGGTTTTCCGCCAGCTCCAGGCCGATGAAGCCGCCGCCCACCAGCACCGCAGATTTGGGGCGGTTGACGTCCAGGTACGCCTTGAGACGGAAGGTGTCCTCCACCGTGCGCAGGGTAAAGATCCGCTCCAGATCGATGCCGGGGATGGGGGGCCGGGTGGGCTTGGCCCCAGGGGAGAGGATCAGCTTGTCGTAGCTCTCCTCAAACTCCGCCCCGGTCTCCAGGTTTTTGACGGACACCGTCTTGCGCTCCGGGTGGATGGCCGTCACCTCATGGCGCACCTTCATATTTACCCGGAAGCGAGCATAGAAGCTCTCTGGGGTTTGGAGGGTCAGCTCCGACCGATCCTGAATAGCGCCGCCGATATAATAGGGCAGGCCGCAGTTGGCGTAGGAGATGTAGCCCGACCGCTCGAACACCACGATCTCCGCGTTTTCGTCCAGCCGGCGCAGCCGGGCCGCCGCCGTGGCGCCCCCCGCCACGCCGCCGATGATCACAACCTTCATGTCAGCGCTCCACCTTTCCCTTGTAGGCGGCGATGCCGCCAATATTTTTTGCGTTGGCATAGCCCATCCGCCCCAGCAGGCCCACCGCCTGGCGGCTCCGGGCGCCGCTGTGGCAGTAAACAAACAGGGGCGCATCCTTCCCCGCGGGGACGGGCTCCGCCCCGCCCAGGGCTTGCAGCGGCACGTTGACGCTGTTGGGGATGTGGCCCTCCCGGTACTCCTGGGGGGTGCGCACGTCCAGCAGCACCGCGCCGGGGGTGGCGCTATATTCGCTCACGCCCTGGTTGATGTCGGGCCCTCTCAGAAAGTCAAAGAATCCCATGGTGGCGCCCCCTCACAGCAGGGCCAGGATCTGGCTTTTCGGCCGGGCACCCATGGACTGGTTCACCACCTGACCATCCCTCACCACCATCAGGGTGGGGATGCTGGTGACGCCGTACTGAACCGCCAGCTCCGGCTGCTCGTCCACATTCACCTTGCACACCTTGATGTCGGGGCGCTCCGCCGCGATATCCTCCAGGATGGGCCCCACCATGCGGCAGGGGCCGCACCAGGGAGCCCAGAAATCCAGCAGAACGGGGCGGTCGGCGTTTAAAACCTCCGAGGAAAAGTCGGCTTGGCTGATATTGATCACAGACATAGTGTTGGTCTCCTTTTCTTAATTTGGATGGCCCCATTATACCCCAAGCCCCCGGGACCTTCTGTGACAATGTCACCCTTCCCGCTCCCAACCAGCTTTTCTGATCGCAAGCTGGCGCCAAAGCCGACGCGGCACGCACGGATAGATTCAGCACTGTCTCATCAGCCGGATGAAAAACTCCACCGCCCGGTCAATGACCTCCAGCCGGATGCGCTCATTGTTGCCGTGGATCGTGGAGCGCTCCTCACCCGTCAGATCCATGGCGGAGAAACGGTATACCCGGTCGGACAGGTTCCGGTAATGCCGGCTGTCGGAACACTGCACCATGAGATAGGGGGAGATGACCGAGCCGGGCCATGTGGCGGACACGGCGTTTGCCACCCGCTGCCAGCCCTCGCAGTCTGTGCGGGAGATGGGGCTGGGCTCCATATGGTCGCCCACCACAAGCTCAATGTCCGGATCGGCGACGGTCCGCCGGATATAGTCCACCGCCCCCGCCACAGTATCCTCCGGATTGAGGCGCATATTGGCCACCATGGAGGCTGAGGGCGGGATGACATTGGGCGCCTTGCTGCCCCGCATCTGGGTGAAGGCCACAGTGGTCCGCACCAGAGCGTTCAGCTCCCCGCCGCTTTTCTTACAGATCATATCCAGCACCGGCCTGAAGCACCAGAGGTTTGCGAAAATGATCCGGTAGAGGAAGGTGGAGCGGCGGCCCAGTGTGTCGAACATCTCCAAGACCGGCTTTGTGAGATGGGATTGGAACGGGTGCGCCTCTACCCTGGTGCAGGCCGCGGCCAGGCGGCCCACCGGCGTATGGGGCTTGGGGGCGGAGGCGTGGCCGCCGGAGGAGGCGATGCGGTACTCCAGATTCAGCATCCCTTTTTCCGCGATTCCGATGAGGGCGCAGGGCTCCTTCACGCCGGGGAATACATCCCGTACCACCGCGCCGCCCTCGTCCACCACCATGGCCGGGGTGATGCCGCGCTCCTCAAACCAGCGGACGATGTTGACCGCGCCGTTGCCGTTGATCTCCTCGCCGCCGGAAAAGGCAAAATAAACGTCGTTTTTCGGCGTGAAGCCCTGGGAGATCAGGGCCTCAGCGGCGGAGAGGATGCCGTTGAAGGTCACTTTCGTGTCCAGCGTGCCCCGGCCCCACATGACGCCGTCCTCCACGACGGCGGAGAAGGGCGGCTTTGCCCAGTTTTCCTCCTCCACCGGCACCACGTCGTAATGGGCCATCAGGACCGCGGGCTCGCCCTTTTCTCTGCCGCTCCAGTGGAACAGAAGGGCGCGATCAGGCAAACGCTGGAGGGGACAGGCCTTCATCACATGAGGATACAGCTCCGGCAGCAGGGCGAGGAGCTTTTCAAACTCCCCGTCGTCCTCCAGAGCGTGGTCGGCGTAAGAGACCGTCCTGCACCGCACCAGGGCGGCCAAAGCGGCCTGCGCCGCCTCCCGGTCGAAGGCCACCGCTTCCGCGGCCGGCCGCGGCTCGTCCTTCGGGACAAACAGGGCGGCCCGGATGAGGATAATCGCTAAGAATACGGCGACTATCGCCGCGATTATTATGACAGGTATCATGCTGACGGCCTCCTCAAAGCATATTTTTCTTATAAAGAATCCTGGACACCGCCAGGGTGAACAACACCCCCACCGGCACCATGATGCCCACAGTTCCGGCGTTCAGCGCCGGGACGGCAATAAACAGCACAAGCATGAGAAGGATGGGCGCCACGGCAATTTTCCAGTTCTTCGAGATAAACACCACACCCAGTCCGCCAAACAGGGCGGGCAGGATCTGGGCAAAGGCGGGCTCCAGCACCGGCGCGTTCAGCACGGGCGTCAGTGGGGTGATCAGCAGCACGCCCAGAAGGATAATAAGGGTGGTTACAATGCTGGAGACGGCGATGGCCACGGTGGAGATGATCTCCCCTTCCTCGGAATTGATCTTGACGTCCGCCTGCTCCAAAGCGTTCAGGGCCACGGGGAGCTTTAAGTTGGAGATGTTGCCGGTGACAAAGGACAGGTAGGAGCCGCCCGCACCCAACATGGGCACATAGGTGAACGTCTCCACCACCCCCACCGCCCAGTACATGGGCGCCGTGGCGATCATGCCCATGAGAAGGCCATGCCAGTCAGGCGCGGCCTGGTAAATCACAGCCACAGCCATGGGAAAGAGGAACAGCAGCACCATCATAGACAGGTTCCAGATCCGCCCGTCTCGGTGGACGCAGTCCATATAAGAAGGGTTCTTGTTCATGTCAATCGCTCCTTTCACCCGAGTAAGGCTGTAATGGGAATGGCGCTTGCCATACCCGCGATGAGGCTGATGGGCAGGGCGTAGTCGGAGATCCACCGCCATTTCAGCTTTTTCACCGCCAGACCGGAGGCTGCCATCATCAACGCGGACACCAGCATCACCAGCGGAGGGATCAGGCCGGAGGTGTCGCCGGAGAATACGGTGGAGAAATCACAGAACACATAGCCCAGAAACGCGGAGATCATGCCAATGAACATGGCATTGGAGAAAATGTCGCTCCATTTTTTGTCCCGGTTCTCCAGGGAAATGAGACCGTTTTGCAGCTTTTTGCCAATGAGCGGCACCAGCCAGATGCCCACCATAATACTCACGGTCATGACACAGACAATGGTCACATACTGCTGGGCGGTGAGGGAGGTGACCTGTCCGAAGGTCAACCCCATGGCGCTTTCGGCGTTGGTGGCGGCAATCGTCTCATAGGACATGGAGCCTACCACGCTCAGACGCAGCCATGGCAGCGGGACACCCAGATCCTTGGCCAGGGTGATCACGCTGATGACAATGGCCACCGCAGGCGCAATGGTGAACACCGCAGCCGTCCCTGCGATGCGCCGGAGCTTGCCCATATCCATGCCGATTGCCGCTGCCCTCCGCCACGCCTTCACCAAAAAGTATACCGACTGGGCCAGCACGGCGAGTATGATAACGCCTGCCAGCACAAACAGGATCGGGTCGTTTACATGGAATTCCACATTGCATCCCCCTATATCTATTTGATAAAGTCAGTATAGTATAAAATTCCAAAAAATACAAGAGAAATCGCGGCAGTTTGTTTGGAGTTGTTGGAATAAAGCGGAAGCTGGAAGGCGTTTGAACACAACAGGGGGAAAATGATATGCGCAACAGCATTTATTCTATCGACCGAAAAGAGCAGGTGCCCTATCACGAATAAGCCGAAACGCCCATGGGTATTTGGCACAAGCTGGCCTGCGAGGGCGTGGACATCACCCGTCTGGCCCGGGAGAATGGCATTGACGCGAAGTGCGATATGCAGGCAGACCGGATCTTCGTCTATGGTGATCTGATTTGACAGAGGAAGCGCCGCAGGGTATCAGTCCTGCGGCGCTTTAATCTCTACAACGGCCTCGATGGAACATCCAAGATCGGTACAGATACGGTCCAGAACTTCCAGGGCCACATACTCGTTCTTTCCCATCTTTGCCATTGTTGCAGATGAAACGGTCCCCCGTTTTACCAAATCCGATTTTTTCAAATCATGCGATAACAGCGTGTGCCACAAGGGCTTGTAACTGACCATGTAAGCAGATGGATAGTTACCGGACCGCCTTTTTCCATGATATTCTGGCAAGGGCCAATGAAAGCGCTGGGGACTTCACCAGTGGTAAAAAGGGCGCGATGGCGCCGGGAGACTGGTATAGTCCCCGGCGCCATTTCTGCCCGCCTGCTGACGGCTTAAATCACATGGTATTCCTTCAACAACTTCTCAATATCGGTGCCCTCGACCTTTTCCAGCAGCTTCTTGACCGCCAGCTTCTCCTTGAGGCCCAGGTCCATCTCGGTCAGGGGCCTGCCGTCCCGGAGGCTGATGGAAGCCTTGAGCAGATCGCGCACATCATACAGGCTGCCCCACACCTCGGGGACGCCCCGATCCACGTCGAACAGGGTGTAGACCGCCACCATGGCGGTGCGCATGGAGTACTCCGTGGTGAACACGGTGTCCCGCTCCACCTCGGCGAACTGGCCCAGGAAGGCAAAGTTCACCGCGCCCTCGGGCACCACGTCGGGCCGGTCGCCTTTGGCCCGGGGCATGAAGTAGGCGCTGGCGAAGGGCATCATGGTGGGCACCGTATTGGCGCTGTGCTCCGCCAGCCCCTCGATCTGATCCTCGGGCACCCCGATGTGGTAGAGCCACTCCATGCAGATCTCCTTGCCGGTGCAGTCCTTCATGGGCTTCTTGACGAAGTCGCCCTCGGCATTGGGGAACAGGCCGTAGAGCCACACCAAGCACTGATCCTTGGGCTGGGAGTGGAACTGGGGCTGACGGTTGATGGTCCAGCTCAGCAGCCATCCGGAGTCCCGGGCGGTGACGATGCCGCCGGTGACCACGTTGCCGGACAGGGGATCCCGCTTGCAGACGTTCTTGATATAGGGCAGGATCTTGTCATCCAGGGTGTTGACGGTAACGCCCATCCATTTGCACTCCTCCGGGTCGCCGCAGAACTTGTCGGGGTGGCCGAAGGAGGGATCCTGGGCCGCGATCTTCCGCCACAGGTCGAAGGAGCCGCCGGGCTTGGGGGTGGGGAGATACTCGCAGGGCTTATCCTGGCCGCCGATGGTGGAGTTCTCCACGTTGCTGCCGTTGGTGATGAACAGGTAGTCGTCCTCGGTGAGGTCCAGGAACTCCTGCTCGCCGCCGCGAAGCAGCTCCACCCGACTGGCTACCTTCCGGCCGTCCCGGATGTCAAAGCGGACATCCATCACCTGGGTGTTGAAGTGGAACTGGGCGCCGTGATCCTCCAGGTACTTCACCATGGGCAG
>ERZ808037.781-NODE-781-length-25854-cov-17.665632_pt1 | contig 25854 bp, 28 predicted proteins | sample MGYA00380190_ERZ808037 | MGnify/ENA primary metagenome ERZ808037 (study PRJEB31490, sample SAMN06133399) | mouse gut metagenome | isolation source: J9 | host: mice | place: China: Chengdu | collected 2015-05 ... | reverse complement strand
GTCAATATTTTCCACTAAAATAAACTTGTGAAAATTTTTGTTACCTATTTTTGTGAAAAATGACGAAAAAAGTCCTGCGAAAAAATCCGCAGGACTTTAAAATATTTATTTTACATCATTGCACTGAACATTGCTGCACCCATAATTGCATACATTGCAATTACAAGAACCATATTTATAATTACACTTGCAAGAGCTGCCTTGCCGCAAGCCTTTGCTGTCTTTGGCTTTTCAGCCTTCTGTGTAAGATAGAGTACCAAGCCAACTATTGGAATAAGGTAAGACAATATAGCTAAACCTATGTTTGCCTTTTCTTCCTGTGGAGGTGCAGGCTGCATATCAACATTCTGGTAATATGTATTCTCATGATTTTCCTGCTGTGGTACATTGTACTGATAATTTTCGTCTGCCATTTTGCAAACCTCCTCATTTATTTTATAATTATATTTTAGTTTATTGTTAACAATTTGTCAATGCTTATGTTCACGATTTATTCGTTTTCAGACTATATATTCATATTATTACGCAAAAAAGGCACTCCTTTCGGAATGCCTTTGCTTTTGGACACTTGTGTTGGCGCAACAGCCAACACTACTGTTCAAATTAATTTCTTTATTCAGCAGATTCTTTAACTGATACACAAATCTAAGTAAATAAGCAGATTTTGGCAGTTATATGTATGAGTAATGTATGAATGAATTACATTTACCTACATTTATTAGCGTTTGTTTCTATTGATATTTTATCATAATTATGCTAAAATAGTATTAAGGAGATGATATTATGAATAATTCAATAAGACCTGTTTCTGATTTAAGAAATAATTTTGCTGATATTTCGAAAACAGTACACGAAACTCAGAAACCTATTTTTTTAACTAAAAATGGTTTTGGTGATATGGTTGTACTCAGTATGGAAGCATACGAAAATTTACAATTTGAAAGTGAAGTTTATTTCAAATTACAGGCTGCTGAAAAGGAATCTAAGCTGACCGATAAAAGATTTTCTGCAAAGGAAGTTCTGACGGAGCTTAAAGGTGCAGTAAATGTATAAACTTGAATTTTTGACGATTGCAAAAAATGATATGTTGGAAATCGTAAAATATATTTCTGATGAACTAAAAAATCCAGATACTGCATCACGACTCATAGACGAGTTTATATCTTCGGCTGAAAATATTTGTATTTTTCCTTATTCAAATAATGTGTATACACCCATTAAATCATTAGAAAAAGAATACAGACGAATAATTGTTAAAATTTATATGATGTTTTATACAGTTGACGAAAACACAAAAACTGTAACTATCATGCGTGTCATATATGCTAAAAGAAATATCAACGAACAAATTAAACAATAATAAAAATGACTGTCCCAACTATGAGACAGTCATTAATTTTATATGAATTTTGAGTATAGGAATAAGATGTATGAATAATGTACGAATACTATACGAACAACCTACATTTTCTAATATCTAACTACAACTTAAACCGCTTAACTACAGCGCTTTACTGCTTATTACTCTCTTCAACTGCAACTGCTGATTTCTTGTACCAACTACAATTCTATTGCAATGTGCCAATTGTGTGACCCCACTCAGTTACGAAAAGGTCCACCGGACCTTTTCTCCCAAAATCAAAAGGCACTCCTTTCGGAATGCCTTTGCTTTTGGACACTCGTGTTGGCGCAACAGCCAACACTACTGCTCAAATTAATTTCTTTATTTAGCAGATTCTTCAACTGCAACTGCACAAGCTACTGTTGCGCCAACCATTGGGTTGTTACCCATTCCGATAAGACCCATCATTTCAACGTGAGCAGGAACTGATGATGAACCGGCAAACTGAGCATCACCGTGCATTCTGCCCATTGAGTCTGTTAAACCGTATGAAGCAGGACCTGCTGCCATATTATCAGGATGGAGTGTACGACCTGTACCACCGCCTGATGCAACTGAGAAATAAGTCTTGCCGTTTTCAAGAGCCCACTTCTTATAAGTGCCAGCTACAAGGTGCTGGAAACGAGTTGGGTTAGTTGAGTTACCTGTGATAGAAACATCAACACCCTCATGCTTCATAATAGCAACACCTTCAAGAACATCGTTAGCACCATAGCACTTAACTGCTGCTCTTTCACCATCTGAGAATGCCTTTTCGCTTTCAATGTTGAGCTCACCTGTATAGAAATCATAATCAGTCTTTACATATGTGAAACCGTTGATACGTGAAATAATATATGCAGCATCCTTGCCAAGGCCATTAAGGATAACCTTAAGAGGCTCTTTACGAACCTTATTAGCTGTTCTTGCAATACCGATTGCACCCTCAGCAGCAGCGAATGATTCGTGACCTGCTAAGAAAGCAAAGCACTTTGTTTCCTCGCTAAGGAGCTTTGCACCAAGGTTACCATGACCAAGACCAACATTCCTCTGTTCAGCAACTGAACCCGGGATACAGAATGCCTGAAGACCGATACCGATTGCAGCGGCAGCCTCAGAAGCAGACTTAACATCTTTTTTAAGTGCAACAGCTACACCGAGTGTATAAGCCCAGCTTGCATTTTCAAAAGCAATCGGCTGAACGCCTTTAACAATAGCGTCAACATCAATGCCCTTTGATAAACATAAATCTCTTGCTTCCTCAAGACTTGAAAGACCGTACTCAGCAAGACACTTTTCAATTTTAGCAAGTCTTCTTTCCTTGCCTTCAAATTTTACATCATTTGCCATTTTACTGTCCTCCTTATCTTATTCTTCTCTTGGGTCGATATACTTTGCAGCATTTGCAAAACGACCGTAATTACCGATATTTGCCTTATATGCTTCATCAGGAGTTTTGCCATGACGGATATCCTCAAGCATCTTACCAACCTTAACGAATTCATAGCCGATAACCTCGCCCTCTTCATCAAGAGCCATACGAGTTACATAACCCTCAGCCATTTCCATATAACGAACGCCCTTAAGCTTGGTTGAGAACATTGTACCAACCTGTGAACGAAGTCCCTTGCCGAGATCCTCAAGAGCCGCACCAACAACTAAGCCGCCCTCTGAGAAAGCTGACTGTGAACGGCCGTAAGCAAGCTGCTTAAAGATTTCTCTCATAGCAACATTGATAGCATCACAAACAAGGTCTGTATTTAAGCATTCAAGAAGAGTTTTGCCAGGGAGAATTTCTGCAGCCATAGCAGCTGAGTGTGTCATACCTGAACAGCCGATTGTTTCAACAAGAGCCTCTTCAACAATACCATCCTTAACATTAAGGCTGATTTTGCATGCACCCTGCTGAGGAGCACACCAGCCGATACCGTGTGAAAAACCGCTGATGTCTGAAATTTGATAAGATTTTACCCATTTACCTTCTTCAGGTATTGGAGCCGGACCATGATGAGGACCTTTTTTTACGGTACACATCTGTTCAACTTCATTTGAATAGACCATACTATTACTCCTTCCGATTAAGAAATTTTTACGTTATTAAATAATTTAAAAAAATTACCACGATTATTATAACCAATTTACAATATATCTGCAAGAGTAAATGTGAAAAAAAAGGATTAATTTAGCAGTTATATTTTGTATATATTGCTAACGTGCGGAAAATTTGTTATACTAATTATATTATAACATTTATCGTGAAAAGGAGATTTTTATGAAAATCAGAAACGGATTTGCAAAAAGAGAAATTGCCGGATCATATATAGTTGTTCCTGTCGGAAATACAAGCAATGAATTTAACGGAATGATAACGCTGAACGAGAGCGGTTCCTTTTTCTGGGATTGCTTTACAAATAACATTACCATTGATGACGCTGTGAAAAAGGTTACATCCGAGTATGATATTGATGAAGCTACAGCGAAAAGGGATATTGAAGGCTTTGTTAAAATGCTAAAGGAAAATAACTTGATTATTGACTGAACAGTAAAAACCGCTTAACACAAAAAGTGTAAGCGGTTTTATTTCAATCGCTTTTAAGTTTTTTCTTAATCCCTGAACCGGCACAGTACAGTGCAGCAGAATTATTGTCATACCATGCAAGACGTTTTTTGCACACCTTAAGCTCTTTTTACAGGAGTCTAACTGTGCATTTCACTTAAAATCTTTCCCTGTCATTCACTAACACTTCACTGCTGATATCATAAGGATACAGTTTCTGCGCCTCATTTGATGTGTAAAAAAGCACCAAAATAACTTAATCTTAAATCACCATTAAATTGCGGCATAAAATAATAATTCAGAATCAGTTCACAGTCTTTGACCACAAACTGATTAAAATTAATCGGACTTGAAAAAGATTGCCTGTGTTATTACCTCATATACTTATCAGTTCAACAAAAAACTGTTTATCTTCACTCCATTAATGATTCTTATTGACAAAAGAACAATGTTTTATTATAATAATTCTACATTATAGTTAATATGCGCCCGTAGCTCAGCAGGATAGAGCATCCGCCTCCTAAGAAAGTGTTCCAACACCCGCCTTGGGAGGGCAAGGGAAATGTTGCAAGTCCCACAATTTCATAGTTTTTATAAATGTTTCCGTAGCTCAGTTGGATAGAGCGACCGCCTCCTAAGCGGTAGGTCGGGTGTTCGAGTCACCTCGGGAACGCCAAAAACCCCGCCGAAAGCCCTGTAAAATCAAGGTTTTCGGCGTTTCTTATTTTTCCCGAAGGTTTTAGCCTGATACGGCTTTTTCTTCCCTCATACCCTGCCGTAAATTTTTTTCTGATAGTGGCTCTTACCGAAATCCCAGCTAATCAAATTAGCAGGATTTTCTCGTTTTTGCTAATCAAAATCGTGTTCTTGCTAATCGCTCAAAATTTCCTGCTCAAAATCCTGCTAATTGAAAAAGGTGCTTATTTTAAGCGCCGCTAAAAACGCCGTAGAGGATAACATTCCTGACTATTTATCTGATCTTTTTTATTCCGTTGAAAACAGCCTTTTGGACGGTGTAAGCGAAGAAGAAATATCGGTTATTTTGACGGATCTGCCGATCCTGTTCCCGGAATGATTATTTTCTTTGATTGGGACAGCGACGGCGAAACCGATCATGTGGGGATTGTTCAGAAAGTCGAGAACGGAATTGTTTACACCGTTGAGGGAAATTCCGGCGATAGCTGCCGTGTCAATCAGTATTCTATTGGGAATCATCAAATCTATGGATACGGTGTGCCACAATATTAGCCAAAAAAGAGGAAACAGAGGGGCTTTATTCCTTCTATTTCCTCTTTCAATTTACATAGTCATAGGCAAACTCAAATCGACCTCAAAACCGCCGTGTTCACTATGCTTTATTAGCATTTTTCCGCTGTGTGCAAATACGATTTGTTTGACAATGAGCAGTCCTAAACCGTGACGCTGTTCAGTTGTTTTTTCATCGCACACCATATAATGCGGCGTATTATTCAATTTTTCAATCTGTTCATCTGTCGCACCCATACCGTCATCGGAAACAATCACAGTACAAATATTATCTTCAGCTATAACATGAACGAAGATATGACATCCCTGCTCGTTGTGATTCATGCTGTTTTGAATCAGATTACTTACTGCCCGCTTTATTAAGTCTTTGTCAATATATGCCGGACAAGAAGTTAATGCTTCCTCTGTTTGCCATTCAATCGTGTACTTTTCATCAATATTCATATTGATAAAATCAACTACGACCTGACGGACAACGGCAATCAGATTTTGCCTTTCAGGGCTTAGCGGCTGCATATTATATTCCAGCTTGGACGCAAGGTTTAAGTCGTTAATCAGATTTCGCATTCGTTTACTTTGCCTTACAATAACCGCCGCTTTTTGGCGGTTATCTTCTGATAACTGCACATCATTTTCTAACTGTCCGGCATAGCCCATTACCATCGACAGAGGGGTTCGTATGTCATGGGATACCCCTGCAATCCAATTTGCTCTTGCAGTTTCTCTTTTACGGAGCTGCCTGCTTTGCGTTTGCAAAATATCTGAGGTCTTGTTAATGTTTACTGCAAGCTCGGATAAAAGCCCCTTTTCCCGGATATGGACTTCTTCGTTTGTTGACAAAGCCTGTATTCCGCTGACTATCGGTTTCACGGATTTTAACAGCTTGGAATTGGCAATCACATAGATTATAAAAATTAAGGCTATATTGATTGCCAAAACAGAAAGGATCGTTTTGGGCAGGTTGGCAATGAAATTATAATCCCAGCTCGGCCACATATGTTTCCAAAAGCTTTCTTTCGGATAGCCGAGTACCACAAGTCCGTTTTCTGCTTCTCCTGTAAATGTAGGATACCCGTCTATATAGCCGCGGGTCAGGCTTGCTATATCCGAAGCGGTGTAGGATATAGGGACATTTTCAGGAAGCTTCTCCGTCTGCCATACTACTTTCATTGTCCTGTTGTCAATCAATATTGCCCACACATCTGTATTTTGAAGTTCAAGCGCCGTATCTTCGGTCAAAATATATCCGTTTTCATTATGTGACAGAGCATCGGCAACTTCCTGCGCCGTAATCCAAGGAGAACCGTTCGGCGCTTGATTCAGCGTATATATGCACAATAAAGCAAAATTCAGAATAATGAACAACATCGAGGACAAGAGCATAATACCGACAAAACGCCGTATGAGTTTCAGTACGCTTTTCATATCACTTGCCCTCCATAACCAGCTTATATCCAAGCCCTTTAACCGTTATCAGAGAAACAGGTTGAGATGGATTCGCTTCAATTTTCTCTCTGATACGACGGATATGCGCCATCAGCGAATTTTCGTATCCGAAAGGATTATCGCCCCAAGCCGCTTCACACAGAGCGTCAATCGTGACAATCCTCCCGGCGTTCCGATATAAAGCTGCGAGTATGTCGTGTTCTTTTGCCGTAAGAGGAATATGTTCACCGTTCTTTATGACCTCTGCACGCTCAAAATCAATTTCGCTGTCATGCAGTTTTACAAGGGGATTTTCGGCTTTATAGCTTCTACGGAGAATGGCATTTACACGGAATAAAAGCTCCTTTGGTAAAAAGGGTTTTATCATATAATCATCCGCACCAAGTCCGAAGCCACGGAACTTATCGTCATCCTCGCCACGGGCAGTTAAGAACAACACAGGATAATCAGCCGCTTTTTTAAGTCGCTCCATCAGATCAAACCCATTCCCATCGGGGAGCATTACGTCAAGAATTGCAAGTTCAGGTTGATAGTTTTCAGAAACCGTAACGGCTTCATTTACTGTTTTTGCCGTTTTGATACTCTGAAATCCGTCCTCGTTTAAGATAGATACGACCATATCTAAAAGCTCCTGCTCGTCATCGACAAGCAAAATGCGTTTTTGTTTCAAGTAATCAAAGTCCATAGGTCTGCCTCCTTTATGTTCCTATTATACCATAGAAATGTGTCTTTTTCTAATGTGCGATGAAATGTAAGGTAAATGTAAGGACACGAGAAGGTTGACACAAGGTTCGGAGGTTACAATGTACTTGCAATGATAAGAAAGGAGCAAAATACAATGAACATCATTGAAACAAAAAATTTAACGAAATCATATGCGGATTTTACTGCGGTTTCGGGTATCAATCTGCATATTCCGAAAGGCGCTGTATATGGTTTCCTCGGCCCGAACGGGGCGGGGAAATCCACTACCATGAAAATGTTTTTGGGGCTTACCAAACCCACTGGCGGCTCATTTAAGATTGACGGGAAGATGTACTCCGAAAATAGGGTACAGATTCTAAAAGAAATCGGCTCGTTTATTGAAGCCCCCGCTTTCTATGGGAATTTAAGCGGTGAAGAAAATCTCGAAATTATCCGCAAAATATTGGGACTTCCCAAATCCTCCGTAGCGGAAGCACTTGAAATCGTTGGACTGACGCAGTTTAAGAAGCGGCTTGCAAAAAAATATTCTCTTGGAATGAAACAGCGATTAGGTCTTGCAAGCGCCTTAATTGGAAAGCCGCCGATTCTGATTTTAGACGAGCCGACAAACGGACTTGATCCTGTCGGTATCCACGAAATCCGAACGCTAATCCGTTCCTTACCGGAAAAATTTGATTGTACCGTTTTGGTATCGTCGCACCTGCTGTCCGAAATAGAACTAATGGCGGATACCATCGGTATCTTGAATCACGGTCACTTGCTGTTTGAGGGAACGCTCGACCAGCTTAAATTCAATGCAGCTTCACAGGGCTACCCTACGGACAATCTGGAGGATACCTTCCTCGCCCTGATCGACGCCGACAACAAACATAGGGGGACGGTGTGATGAGCGTTTCGTTGGAATGTAAAAAGGTAAAGCGGACTGGCTTTTTACCGGCATTCATCGGTGGTGGAATATTGGCGGCGGCTGTTCCTGTGATCAACATGGCAGTTCGTTCGGAAATGTATCTGAACCAGCCGGGCAATCCGATACAAATTCTGCTTGGTGCAAACTGGCAGATGATGGCTATGCTGAACGTACTGCTTGCAGTAGCCGGAACTTGCCTGCTGTATCATACAGAATATGCCGACAACGCTATGCAGAAAATGAAGTCCCTGCCCATTCGGGAAAGCTCTATTTTCTTTAGCAAAGCGGTTTTGACGATTTTTATGAGCCTTTTTGTGCTTGTCATTGAGGCGGGAGCTGTCACATTCTGTTCCTATCATTGGTTTGAGATCGGAAGCGGCTTTTTTGGTGAACTGTGCAAATGCTTCGGTTATTCGTTATTGTTGATGTTACCCTGCATTATTTTGTCGCTTCTCATTTCGGAAGCCTGTAAAAATATGTGGGTTTCACTCGGAATCGGCGTAGTATGCGTGTTTACCGCAACTATGCTGCCGGCAACGAATTTCGCCCTTTCACTATTTCCCTTTGCAATGCCTTTTCAGATATTTGCGAGTACAGATATGACGCAGTCAATGCACTATATCTGTGGAGCAGTCATTGAGCTGGCTGTCTGCGGTTTGGCGCAGCTGATACTCGTAAAGGCAAGGAGGTCGTTTGAATGAGTTTTATATCGCTTACCGGCGTAGAGTTCAAAAAGATACGCCGATCTAAAATACTTTTCATTTTGGCTGTGGCTGCCGTCATTCTTTGGATACCATCTATCTTGAATGCCAAAATGAATTTTGGTATGCAGGCAGAGGGAATTTCGCCGGAAAACAATTTCTTTATTCAGGGCTTTATGGGAATGGCGTGGTTTATGTTCCCTGCAAGTATGGTGGTCGGTACAGTTCTTTTAAGTCAGACTGAAAGAGCAAACAAGGGCATTTTGAAAATGCTTGCCCTGCCGATCAGCACAGCGAAACTATGTATAGCCAAGTTTGTTGTATTACTAACGCTGGCTGCAACACAAATCTTAATGATAACAGGTATGTATTATATCGGTGCCGCCATCAGTTCGGGGACGCAGGATTATAACTTTATTCTGCCGCCGCTGTTTGTTCTGAAAGAAATTAGCTTGATGTTTCTATCCGCAATACCGATGATTGCATTTTTTTGGATGTTATCGGTTTGTATTCAGACGCCGATTTTTTCAATCGGAATCGGCTTGGCTTCGATTGTACCGTCGGTATTGATCATCAATACAAAGGCGTGGTTTGCTTATCCAATGTCGTATCCGTTTTTCGTTATCACCTCGGAATACGGAAAGCTCGCAGAAAATCTTGATACGGCGCCGGTGGAGCTCATACCGTGGCTGCCTGTCGCCGTCCTTATTACAATCTTATGTTTAGGCATTTCCTGCCTTCGTTTCGGGCAGGCTGAAAGGAGATAATTGTTATGAAAAACAAAATTTTGACTGCTGTCAGCGCTATTATGCTTTTTATTCCGTGGACAATTCTTCCGCTTAGGACTTTTGACTGGGCGCTGGAATCGCCGGTTGCCGAAATTATGATTTCCTGCTATGCGGCATTTATGATTTTCAGCGGAGTATTTACCATTATTTCGTATGTCAAAGCAAAAGCTCAAAACAATTTGATGAAGGTTTGTTTGATTATAAATGGTATTTATGCAGTTGGCGGGGTTGCTGCTTTTTGTATGATGGTTTTACCAAAAATTATATAATGAGGTGAACTGTTATGAAGAAAATCAAAAAAATCGTATCTGTTCTTTTGGTTTTGGGTATTATCGGTTGCTTTTCGGGATGCGGATCTAACCACGATAAAGGCAATTTGAAAGATAATCTGATTGACGGTTGGGACAGATGGATGCAGTCCTTCAGCAAACACGCACTGACAAAAGAAAAGGATTTGCAGGGCGAGAAAGACGAAGGCGTTGACGCTTATACAGGTACCTATACGGCTGCTTATGACGGATTTAACGGAAAAGAGTTCATTTTCGGCGGAACGGCTTTGAACCGTGAAAACGGCAATCACCTGCAGGTAACCTACAAACTTACCATAGAAGATGGAACTGCTGAGTTAAACTGGATCGCCGGCAGCGATGAGTATTCGATTGCAAATATCAGTTCGGAAGATACGAAAGAATACACCATTTCGTCCGGCGATAATTACATCGTTCTGAAAGGCGATCATTTCAGCGGAAGCCTCGAACTGACAGTCAAAGATGCGGAAAACTGAGAGGCACCGAAAATTTGTATCCTATGCCGTAATGGGTATCGGCAGTATCTGTATAGGGATATTACTGATACCCACAGGCATTTTGATAATTCTTATTTATTGTATTTATAAAATCATAGATTGGGTCATTCACTGGAGCGATAAATACGAAAATCCATGATTCGGTAGAAAGCGAGGTGTTATTTTGAAACGAATTTTACTTGTTGATGATGACAAAACATTCAGATATGCTTTATCGGAATTGTTGAGCAAAGAATTTGAAGTTTTGAAATCATTCGGCGTTAAGGACGCACTGAAAAAGCTGGAAACGGCTTCCGTTGACCTGATTTGTTCTGATTACAATATGCGGGATGGAACAGGCTTAGATTTGCTGCATTCTTGCAGGGAAAGGAATATTTCTGTTCCATTTATGCTTATGTCAGCTGATGACAGCAATAATCTCTCAAACAAAGCTGAGTTGTATGGTATAACCTTTTGCGAAAAAGCGGATTGTGAGTTTCTTGATAAAGTCAGAGCTATGATTATGGAAAAGAAATAGGCTGTTAAGAAATATCGAGGGAATATAATAGAAAAAATCGTTATTTGATTTCCACCCGAATTTCCTCAGTCCTGCTAATTTCCAGCTAATCGGAAGCGCTGAAACACCTTAAAATTAGCAGGGAAAGCATAAGAAAATGCGGTAATCAAAATGCCGGAAAAGCCGCTATTTATAAGGACTTTCGGCGACTCCGAGGGAAGCCGTATATAGTGTCTTGGCGCTTCTCCTAAGCGAAAGGTCGGAGATTCGATTTCCTTATGACGCGCCACAGCAAAGTCTGTCAAAAATTACCAGACTTTGCTTTATTTTTTCGTATGATTGTTAATTTATTAACAATTTATTGTAGGATGTGACAAACTTTCAAATAAAGCATTGACAAAAAGTTGAACAATAATATAATAGTATAACAAAGTTTTTTATAAGCTATAAATATTTTATATAAAGAGAGGATTTAATTATGGCAAGAGTTTATAATTTCAGTGCAGGTCCGTCAACCCTTCCTGAGAAGGTATTAGAGCAGGCTGCAGCAGAAATGATGGATTATCAGGGCAGCGGACAGTCTGTTATGGAAATGAGTCACCGTTCAAAGGTATTTGACAAGATTATTAAGGATGCAGAGGCTTTAATGCGTGAGCTTTACAATATTCCTGACAACTACAAGGTTCTGTTTTTACAGGGCGGTGCATCTGCACAGTTTTCAGCAATTCCGCTCAACTTTATGAACGGAACAGGCAAGGCTGACTATATCATCACCGGTCAGTGGGCAAAGAAGGCTTATCAGGAAGCACAGAAATACGGTGACGTTGTTGCTGCTGCTTCATCTGCTGACAAAACCTTCAGCTACATTCCAAAGACTAAGGCTGAGGATTTCCGTGATGACGTTGACTATGTTTATATTTGTATGAACAATACAATTTATGGTACTGTTTACAAGGAGCTCCCTCCTGTTGGTGATAAAGTGCTTATTGCCGATGTATCATCATGTGCACTTTCAGAGCCGCTTGATATCAGCAAGTTCGGCGTTGTTTACTTTGGTGCACAGAAGAATGTTGCACCTGCAGGTCTTGTTGTTGCAATCATCCGCGAGGATTTACTGGGCAAGGCTCGTGATATCACACCTGTTATGATGGATTACAAGGTACAGGCAGATGCTGATTCACTTTACAACACACCTCCTTGCTGGACAATTTATATCTGCAAGCTTGTTCTTGAGTGGATTAAGAATGACATCGGCGGTCTTGCAGCAATGAAAGAAAGAAATGAGAAGAAAGCTGCTGTTCTTTATAATTTCCTTGACAACTCTAAGATGTTCAAGGGCACAGTTGTTCCTGAGGACCGTTCACTAATGAATGTTCCGTTCATTATCGGTGATGATGAGCTTGAAAAGAAATTTATTGCTGAAGCTACCGAGGCTGGATTTGTTAACCTTAAGGGTCACAGATCAGTTGGCGGAATGAGAGCATCAATCTACAACGCTATGCCGATTGAGGGTGTTGAAAAGCTTGTAGAGTTTATGGAAAAATTTGAAAAAGAGAACGCTTAATTGATTAAATAATTCTGCTGACATCCAAAGCTTTTCAACATACCATTCTCCAAATCTTCGATTTGGGAAAAACAGTCCTGGGGACTGTTTTGTAGAATGGTGGAAGCCTGCGAAGCAGAGTTTATGGCAAGTTTGAAAAAGAGAACGCTTAATTGATTAACAATTTCAATAATAAAAACATTTCTCACCATTCCAAAGAATCAGAATGGTGAGAAGTTTAACTTTTATTCTTAACGGAGGTAAAGACAATGTTTAACATTAAAACATTAAACAAAATTTCTAATGTGGGTCTTGATAAATTCGACACTGCAAAATATGCATATGGTGACGACATTGAAAACCCGGAAGCAATAATGGTTCGTTCAGCATCCATGCACGATATGGAAATGCCTGAGTCACTTCTTGCCATTGCAAGAGCCGGTGCAGGCGTTAACAACATCCCTGTTATGGATTGTGTAGAAAAGGGCATTGTTGTATTCAACACACCCGGTGCAAATGCAAATGCAGTTAAGGAAATGGTTATCTGCGGACTTCTGCTTTCAAGCAGAAAGGTAACAAAGGCTATTGACTGGTGCAAAACAATTAAGGACGAGGGTGACAACGTAGGCAAAGCCGTTGAAAAGGGAAAGAGTGCATTTGCAGGTCCTGAAATCAAAGGCAAAACCCTTGGTGTTATCGGTCTTGGTGCTATCGGCAGACTTGTAGCTGAAGCCGCTGTTGACCTTGGTATGAAGGTTATCGGCTATGACCCGTTCCTTCCTGCCGACGCTGAACTTAAAGCAGGTATCACACTCAATAATAAGCTTGATGAAATTTTCCCTGTTGCGGATTATCTCACACTTCATGTTCCGCTTACCCCTGAAACAAAGGGTCTTATCTGTGCTGAAACTATTGAAACAATGAAAGACACTGTAAGAATTATGAACTTTGCACGTGGTGATCTCGCTGTTTCTGCTGATATTATCGATGCACTTGAAAACGGAAAACTCGCTGCCTATGTTACAGACTTCCCATCAGCCGATATCATTGGTGTTGATGGTGTAATTGCTATCCCTCACCTTGGTGCTTCTACTCCTGAAAGTGAGGAAAACTGTGCATCAATGGGTGCATTACAGCTTATTGATTTCTTAGAAAACGGCAACATCAAAAATTCCGTTAACCTGCCTGCTGCTTCTCTTGCAAGAACAGGGGTAGCAAGAATTACTGTTATTCATAAGAATCAGCCGAATATGATTGCAACAATCACCGACACAATCAGCAAGGACGGAATTAACATTTCTGCTTTTGTTGACAAAAACCGTGGTGAATGGGCATACTCAATCATTGATGTTGATACCGAAACATCACAGCAGGTAATCGACGATATTACTGCTATTGACGGTGTAATCAAGGTCAGAGTAATTAAATAATCAGTATAAAGCAAAAAAGAACTAACCGCACGGTTAGTTCTTTTTTATTAGTCAATATAACAGAACATCAATGTTCCGTCGGCAGCAAAGCTGCAGGATAGTTTTTGCGTTACGGTCTGACCGCTGTTAAATTCGACAATTATCGTTATTTCATCTGTCGGCAGTTCATCGTATGGTGTTTCAGGATTATTGACCAAAAATTCAATTGCCTGGTCCGGAGAATAATGAACGCTGCCTACCCCATCAATACCGGGATATGTCTTTGCTGCAATTTCACTTTTATTAAACTGCATATACTGCTGACCTTCTTCCTTATTGCGAAAGAGAAATTCATCAACACCAAACTCATCGGAATAGTCAATAGAATACAAATCAAGGTCAGTGCTGTTGTCACCAAAATAGGATGAGCAATCCCTGCTGTTCATTATATTATGAATAAAATCCTGTGTATATCCGTTGTAAAAATCGCCATTCTCTATAGTTTCAAGATACTCTGTTGCCTCTTTCTTGGTAATAGGTAAGCGTACTGCATAGTATTCTCCGAGACTTTCCTTATATCCGATTAGCGGAGTATCAAGATAATTAAATGAACCATTCTCAGTTCTAAATGTCACCTGCTTAATATCATCTGCATTGACCTGAATACCCGGGCTTGTGTCAGTACCGCTGTAAACATAATAGCCGTAGCTGTCTTTTTTCAACTCTATTTTATAATCAATTAGAGTAATATTGTCAGGACTAAGCGTTTTTATTTCTGCATTTTCATCATCACTTGCAAAGGCAGTGATTGTGAAAAAGTCACTTGACGGAAGGTCATCCATAGTATGTGTAGTATTTTCTATATCCTCAATTGCTTTCGGTTCTTTAATCTGATGAATACCAAATCCGCTGCCAACAGCCAAAACAGCCATTACCAAAGCTGCTGCCACAATTTTTCTTGGCATAAACACAGTAGATTTTTTATTTTCGTCTGCCTTATTAAATGTATCATACATAAGCTCACTGTCAGGCTTAATATTGTCAAACAGCTCTTTATACTCTTTTTTCAAAGCAATCCTCTCCTTCTAAAATTTTCTTAAGCTCTCGCCTTGCTCTTGTTAACAGCATCCGCACATTGCCCTCTTTCAGCTTTAACGCATTGGCAATATCTGCAGTACTCATATCCTCATAGTAAAAAAGATGAATAACGGCACGGTGCTTTTTTGACAGCTTATTCAGCGCAAAGGATAAATCATCACCGCTTACAGGCTCTGCTTCAAAGCTTTCGTCAAGCTCCGCTACCCGTGTTTTCCAGAATGACTTGAGGCTCGTTTTTGAGCAGTTTAGCGTTACACGAATAAACCATGCCTTTTCGTGCGAAGCACTTTCAAAGCAAGGGTTATTTTTAAGGTATCTCAAAAACACATCCTGATAAACATCATCCGCATCTTCCTTATTTTTCATTTGAGAAAAAGCAAGACGATAAACCATATTGCTGTTACGCTTAACTATTTTAATCTGTTCTTCGTTATGACCGGTCATTTTCATCCTCCTTTCACTATGAATACTTTTGCGAAAGCGAAAATGCAACAAAAATTTTAAAAAGATTAACCCCCTGTTATTCACAGGGGGTCATTTGCGGGCGGATATTTCCGTCCCTGCAATTTAACTAAGCAAGGGGTAACTTAACTCTCGCTTTAAATAAATCACCGTCGATTATCAGCTCAAGCTCACCATTCTGCAGCTTACAAAGCTCCTTGGCAATAGACAATCCCAGTCCGTTGCCCTCCTGATTTCTCGACTTGTCGCCACGAACAAAGCGTTCTGTCAGCTCGTCAGGTGAAATATCAAGTGCCTGCGCTGAAATGTTTTTAATTTCAAATATTCCATAACCATTCTGACTGTAAACATCAACATAAACTCGTGATGCCTTGGCACTGTATTTCCTTGCATTTGAAAGCAAATTTTCAATAATTCTGAATGTTTTTGCACCGTCAGCGGAAATGACAGGCGGTTTTTCGCAGTTCTTAACAATGAGATCAAGACCCGCTTTTTCAAAATCAGGCTGAGCGTCAACCGTTGACTGCAGACAAAGCTCTGACAAATTGATTGTTGTAAGATTAACGGAAACATTGCCGCTTGTAACCTTTGATGCCTCAATCAAATCCTCAATCAGTCTTTTCAGCTTTGCACCCTTGTCATCAAGCACAGCAATATATTCAAGCGCCTTCGGGTCATCAATATCACATTTTGAAAGCAGGTCAACATAGGTAATAATTGATGTGAGCGGCGTTTTCAAATCGTGTGAAACATTTGTTATAAGTTCACTTCTTAACCTTTCATCCTTAACAGCCTTTGCCACTGCATTCTGAAGCTCTGTATTCGTGTACTTCATACTTTCAGAAAGAAGCTGCAAGGATTTTGGCAGCGAATCAATATCAACAACAGGCTCCTGATGCTGACTGAACGCATCAATAATTGTGTCAAGGTCAGCAAGATAACGGATTACCTTAATAAGAATCAGCGTATTGACAATTGCATCTGCAAGAAGAATTAATATTGAAACCGGGATTGCATCATATGCACATAAATATGCAATACCCATAACAAGAAGGTTAACAGCAAACCACAGAACAGTTAAAAGAATTGACTTCGTTTTTACTGTTTTAGGCTTATATGTGAAAGCCTTTACCATTGATTTGAAAAACCTTTTAATTAATACACAAATCTTATAGGTCAGGAAATTATCCCTTAATTTTCTGCCGCTGTTGATATAGCGTGCAATGGAATAGCATAATTCAAAAAGTAAAAGCCAGCAAAACAACACAATAATACTGATGAATACCGGGAATAAATTGGAGAAAAAGCTGTTCAATATATTATCAACCATTGCAAACAAGGCAAAAGTACCGAATCCACCGGCTGTAAAGGTTAAAACCGTATGACTTTCAAAAGGATTCTTGTCAATCGGCAAAAGCTTAACAGAACCATCCTTTTTTCTGCCGGCTGCAGTCAAAGCATAAAATCCACTGACGAAGGCAACAACTAAAAGCACTGCCCCAAAAGCTATCATTTTTGCCATATTGGCATCTGTTTTTATGGCGTTATCATTAAGATAATAATAATTAATATAGTCATCATTCCAGAATCTTATTGAAGTAATAAGTGACGGATGAACATCAGGTATCCGAATAAAAGCATAAATATCCTCAGCAAGTGCATAATTGTTTATCTTTATATAGTTCTCATAAAGCGATTCGGCAAATTCCTTACTTATACCTTTATATTCAATTTCACCATGCTTTGAAATAAAATAAACCTGACTCTTTGATTTAAAGCTGTTCTCGTCAAAATCTTTGCCGGCATCCGTATTCGTATCAATGTCTTCACCATTTTTAACATAATAAGCTAAAGAATTACGAAAACTATTTTCATTGACATAAATATAATTCTGCTCCCAGAAATTGTTTACCCAGTCATCATATTCTCTGCCGATGTAAGCAAGCTCTTCCCCGTCATTGGAATTATTCTGTATCTCATAATAATTAATTGAAAAAATGGCATTTGTTGTTGAAACATCAGACTTAACTTCTTTAATCTCAACTTGTATCTCGTCATCAAAATAGGCTGTCGTTACGTTAACCCACTCATCCGTTTCAGGGTCATAGTAATCCTCATCCTCCGACCATTCCTTTTCCTCAATACTTTTTAGCTTGAGATATTGATTATAAGCATTCTCTACAACCGTATCCTTCTGAGCCGTCAATGATTTTTTGAAATCCTCATTCATCTGCTCAGAATAACCATTTTGAATAATATAGTTTAAATCCGATGAAAAAGAATTCTGAAATGCATTGCTTTCCGTCCAGTCACTGCTCTCCATATCCTCACAATATATTGCTGAAAGCACTGTTTTCACAATTATTTGTGCAGATGCCGTGAAGGTAACAAGAGCTAATAAAATACAGCCGATTTTAGTCCAGATTGAATATTTATATTCTTTCACATTTGTATCCAAGACCATACACCACCTTTAAGTATTTCGGGTCTTTAGGATTAATTTCTATTTTATCACGGAGGTTTTTAATGTGAACAGTAACGGTCTTTTCACTTGAATAGGACGGCTCACCCCACACTGCTTCATAAATCTGTGAGGAGGAAAGCACCTTTTCCATATTCCTCATAAGATACTCAAGTATCTTATACTCCATTGCGGTCAGCTTAACAGCCTCCCCATCAACAGTTACCTTTTTCGTATCCGTATCAAGAATAATTCCGCCTGTAACAAGCTGACTTTCTTTGATTTCAAGACTGCCGAGAGTAACATAGCGTCTGATTTGTGATTTAACTCTTGCTACCAGCTCCAAGGGATTAAACGGCTTTGTAACATAATCATCTGCACCAAATCCAAGACCTGTAATTTTATCCATATCCTCACTCTTTGCCGATAACAGAATAATCGGAAAATTATATTTTTCCCTGATTTTAAGCGTTGTTTTAAGTCCGTCAAGCTGGGGCATCATAATATCAAGCACAACACAGTGAATATCATTATCCTGCACCTGTGCCAGTGCCTCTATTCCGTTTTGTGCGGTTAAAACATTATAACCCTCAGCGCTCAGATAAATCCGCAGTGACTCAAGGATTGCATCATCATCATCACAAACTAATACTGTTTTCATATTTCACTCCCCCAACGAACTAATCCTAAATCCGTTGTACTTATTAAAACATTTCATTTCAAATATAGCTCCAAGAAAAAATTAAGAATATGTTAAGAATTGCATTTAACACTATATTTCAATGCCAAGCTCTTCAATTTTATCCCTGACCTTGAGCCAATCACCAAAGGCAGCTTCCTTGTTATTCGGATTTCTTAAAATTGCGGCAGGGTGATATGTACCCATAAACAGTGTACCGTTTTTATCAATAAATTCGCCATGCTGCTTTGTAACTCTGAAATTTTTGTCAATAAGCCTTTGCGCTGAAATTCTGCCTACACAAACAACAATTTTAGGCTTGATGATTTTAAACTGCTCCCTGAGCCATTTAATGCACTCATCCTGTTCCTCAGGCTTAGGGTCACGATTCTTTGGCGGTCGGCACTTAACCATATTTGCAATATACACATTTTTATCACGTGATAAATCAACGCTCGCAAGAAATTTATCAAGAAGCTGACCCGATCTGCCGACAAAAGGCTGACCCTGCAGATTCTCGTTTTCACCGGGACCCTCTCCAATGAGCATAATATCAGCATCTTTTTTGCCGATACCGAAAACAAGGTTTGTCCTGCCCTCACAAAGACCACAGGCAGTACAGTTTTTACATTTTACTTCCAATTCATCTAATGTCATATTCATCACCTATATACTAAAATTATAACTAAAAATAATTATATCAAATTAACTATTGAAAAACAATGTAAATAGGTATAAAATATTGAACGAACAATAATTTATTAAGGAGAAAATAAAATGGATAATCAGGTATTGGTTGAAATTTCTGCACGTCATGTTCACGTGTCAAAAGAGGATTTGGAAACCTTATTCGGCAAAGGCTATGAATTAACAGTTAAAAAGGAGCTTTCACAGCCGGGACAGTATGCTTGTAATGAAAGAGTTAAGGTTGTAGGCTCAAAGGGCGAATTCCCTGCTGTTTCAATCCTTGGTCCATGCAGAAATGCAACACAGGTTGAAATTTCATTAACAGATGCTCGCTCGATCGGCGTTGCTGCCCCTGTTCGTGAAAGCGGTGATGTTGCAGGCTCAGGTGCATGCAAGCTTGTTGGTCCTGCAGGTGAGGTTGAACTTACCGAGGGTGTTATTGCGGCTAAGCGTCACATTCACGCAACAACTGCAGATGCTGAAAGAATGGGTCTGACAAACGGCGAAATCGTTCAGGTTGAAATTCCTACAGCTAACGGAAGAAACTTAACCTTCGGTGATGTTGTTGTCAGAGTTTCAGACAGCTATGCACTTGCAATGCACATTGATACCGACGAATCAAATGCTGCAGGCATGGCACCAAATACAATGGGAACAATTATTAAATAAATTCATCAAAAAAGAACTGTTCATATGAACAGTTCTTTTCTTTTACTATTATATTATTTCTCCTCCGGCGGAGTATACTCGAAGCTTGAAGCATTATAACCAAAATACTTTTCAACAATTGGAGTAAATTCATCAGCATCATTATAGTCAGGACTCTTCAGCTCATAAATTGCCTCATTAATTGCATCATTATACCAATCCCACTTTTTAAAGAAATAAGCATAGCTGATATTATCCAGCTCACCGTCAAGGATTTTATACGCAGAAGCCTTTTCAGCCGTGTGATAAACAAACTCGTCAACAACAAGTGCATTGATTTTGCCTGCATCAAGATCGGCAAGTGCTGCGGCAATATCCTCAGCTTTATACTCCTGAATTGCTTTGCATCCATTTTTGATTGCTGTGTGCTTATCTAATGCAGCTTTTGCAGCGCCTGTCACAACACCAACGGTTTTGCCTTCAAGTGATGCATAGTTTGAAATACCGCTCTTATCTGTAGTTATAGTAATGATTCTGTCATTAATAACATCCTCGCTGAAGGTATAATTTTCATTAACAGAGCCTGTATCCTTCTGCACTCCGCCAATCATAACATAAGCAATACAGTTTTCTCCGTCCTTATCAACGCAGTAAACATCCTCGCCGATTTTATAATCCTTATCAACCTTAACAAACTTGTAATTCTTGTATTCATTTTTTACATTGACAAAAATTTTTTCAAACAGTTCAACATCAAAGCCCTTAACCTCACCGTTTTCCTCATAAACAAACGGTGCATTATCCTCTGTATAAGCAATAAGCATAGTTTTTGCGGTAATTTCATCAGCAGGACCGCTTTTAGAGCATCCCGCAAAACAAAGAGCAACAAGTATTGCGGAAATTACAACTGCTAAAAACTTTTTGATAACTTTCATCTCCATATCCTCCTTTTGGATAGCTAATATAATTTTATAATATTATTCACTTAAAGTCAATAGAAAACGATACAATTAAAGCCCGCATTAAGTCGGGCTCACTACTCACTTATTGAATCTGTTTTTTCTGCTGTTTCACGTTTTTTGTTTTTAACAGCAAAACCCGCAATAACAAACGCAATACCGCTTGCTATCATAACTCCCGCTATTGACAATATAATAACAGCAGTTTTTGACATTTTATAAATACCGACGGGATTTTCAGCTTCATTTAAAACGGTTTCCCCCTCTTTTTCACCATCATTAGCTCCCCCGGAGGAATACACTTTGCCTGCACTGAACTTTGATGAGTTCTCTTTTTTTGAATTTCTGCTCACAGTACCTGTCGGCGTATATTTGGTCGGCTTTTCTTTAGTCTCTGTATTATTTTTAGTATTGCTGTTCCTGTTTAAATCAGAATTCCTTACTGTGGTAGATTTTTCAGGCTTTGAAGCCTTCGATGAGCCCTCCATTACTGTCGGCTCGACATACATATCAAGTCCATAATCATAAAACAGCACCGCAGTTCTGCTGCTTCCGCCGCTATACTCACAGCTTATATGATTATACTGTTTCCTGTCAGTATTGTTCATCAGCTCAAAGCCAATTAGAATTTCACCGCCGCAGCGACTGTTTGAACAATTATCAAAATTATATGCAAGTTTTATATTTTCCTGCTCATCTGCACCTGTATTGACAAATCCATTCTTATTAACAGAAAAACAATAGCTGTTCATATCATTCCGGACGTCAAAGCTTATCACGGTATTATCATCGTCATATCCCGCAAGCTCGGTATCATAAAAAGAAAAATACATATAAAAACAACCATTTTCTTCATCAACTATCCGTTTTAAAAAGCCGTCAAAGCCTGCATTTTTCTTTTCAAAATCAAGACGCTCATCAATATCAATCCAACCATTGTATTCACTTATAACATAATTGCTGTCAAGTCCGTAAGCAGGAAATGCAGGCAAAAAAATCAGAAGCATCATCAGCGTTACAATAAGCTTGAAAATCATGCAAAAATGCCTGTTTTCTGCACTTATCATCACTAAGACACTTCCTTTCAATCAGTATAAATAAAATACAATTATTGCCAATTTTATGATATCATATTTATATAATCGTGTCAATATCACTTACAAATTACCGTTTACAGGAATACTTTTTATAAATTCCGATAACGGACTAATTTTTTTTATTGTCTGAAGCCACTTTTCAATCGATTCAGCCAATTGATATTGCTGCTGCAATACATCCATTCCGGTTTTCGGAATTTCAGGCAAATTCTCCTTAATGCGAATATTTTCTTCTATATATCCTTTAAGGATTTTAATATTATTCTCAATATCAGTTAAGCATTTTATTTGTTTCTCTGATGGGATTGAATCCAAATTTACGATTACTGCATTAAAATCCAAAAATATCTGTATTGGTTTTGATGCAATTTCCATCATCAGCTTTTCAAATTGCTGTTCTCCGCTGTCTGTCAAAGAATAAATAACCTTTTCAGGCATTTTGCCTTCTTTAACTATGTTGCCTGTAATAAATCCTTTCTCTTCAAGCTGCAGCACTTTTTTATATATTGACGGTGTACTTATTTTTACCCATTTGGATATATTTCGATATTCAACTAACTTTTGTATATCATAGGCACTTAGTGATTCTTTCTTCAACATTCCTAATACAATTAAATCTATTGTTGCCATAATATTCTCCTTATCCTCTTGACAACTACTATAATTTATAGTAGTATAATCAGCGCAGCGTAGTTGCTGTAATTCATAGTACTATAATTAATTAAAAATGTCAAGAAAAGGAATGTTAATTATGAAAGATAAAAAAATTGAATGATTAAGCAGCACACCCATACCAAAAGCTCTTTTGGCAATGGGAATTCCTGCAATGCTGGGCATGTTGGTTAATGCATTATATAACCTCGCAGATGCTTATTTCGTTTCCGCACTCGGCGAAAGCCAAATGGGTGCAATTTCCGTGGTGTTTCCTATTGGTCAGGTCATTGTAGGTCTGGGACTTTTATTTGGAAATGGTGCTGCATCTTATATTTCAAGATTACTGGGTAAAGGAGATAAAGAAAAGTCCAACAAAGCTGCAAGTACTGCAATATACAGTAGTATTTTTGCTGGAGCAATTGTTATAATTATTTCTCTGATTTTTCTTAAGCCCATTTTGAAACTGTTAGGAGCAACTGAAAGCATTTTACCTTACGCTGTTACATATTCAAGCATATATATAGTTTCATGTATTTTTAATGTATTCAATGTTGCAATGAACAATATTGTAACAAGTGAAGGTGCGGCAAAAACAACTATGTGTGCACTGATGTCAGGTGCCATATTGAATATCGTGTTAGATTCGATATTTATCAATGTGTTAGATTTAGGCGTTGCAGGCGCGGCAATTGCAACAGCCGTTTCTCAATTCGTATCTACTATAATCTATCTGCTGTATATTTTCAGAAGAAAAAGCGTATTTCAATTCAAACTTAAAGATTGTTGTTTTTCAAAAGAAATTTTAACAGAAATATTCAAAATCGGTGTACCGACACTTGTATTTCAAATATTAACAAGCATTTCCATCACGCTCATAAACAATACATCATCTGATTATGGAGATTCCGCAATAACAGGAATGGGTGTGGTCACTCGTCTTGTTTCAATGGGAAGCTTAACCGTCTTTGGATTTATCAAAGGCTTTCAGCCTATAGCCGGCTTCAGTTATGGCGCAAAAAATATAACACGATTAAATAATGCAATTAAGGTTTCCATTATTTGGTCAACTGCATTCTGTACCATTTACGGATTAGTATTAACCCTCTTTTCAACACCTATTGCATCACAGTTTTCAGAAAACACGGAAATGATTACCATAGCATCTGATTCATTAAAAATAAACGGAATTACCTTTACCTTATTCGGATTCTATACAGTATATTCATCACTGTTTCTTGCTTTAGGCAAAGGAAAAGAAGGATTTATTCTCGGAGCTTGCAGACAGGGTATTTGCTTTGTTCCCGTTATTCTGATTGTACCCATGATTTGTGGTATCAATGGCATATTATATGCTCAGCCAATTGCAGATGTACTTTCTGCAATAATTACTATCTTTATGGCTGTCAATTTACACAAATCTTTGAAAACAAGGAAAAACACTTGATGCAAAGAGAAAAAAGCGTTAATATAAGAGTCAACCGATGAGGTGATATGCTCTTTGATAAGTAAATAGTGTTTTAAGCAAAACAAGTCCTGAGAGTATACTGTCAAGCGGTAACTGTCAAGACTTTAATTTTTGAATAAAAGAGTAACTCCATTTCTTTTCTGAACAATAAAATTCAGTAAGTTTATAATGTAAAGTTCAAATATTATAAAAAACGAACCCCTTGCCGATTAGCATAAAGTTCGGATTTATCTGTTTTGTTCCCTAAGCCGGACTTCTAAAGTTCTGTAACCTGCTACAAAACAGTCCGATGGATTTTTTCCAATATCAAAGAATCAGAGCAGCTTGCGTTGACTCGAGCTCCTCAAAAATATATAAAATAAAAAGAGATACATTTCTGTATCTCTTTTTCTGGCTCCCCAAGTTGGACTCGAACCAACGACCCTGCGGTTAACAGCCGCATGCTCTACCGACTGAGCTATTGAGGAATGTTCTCTTGATTGCTTGAATATAATAACAGATTATCACTCAATTGTCAATAGTTTTTTAAAAATAATTTTATAATATTATTAAATATTTATTTATTAGAGATCACAGTTCCACTCACTCATAAAATCAGCTACAAAGCTTCGCATTCTTTCCGTTCGTTTAAGTGCCATTTCCTTACCTGTCTCAGTGCTCATCAAATCTTCCAAAAGAAACAATTTTTCATAAAAATGATTAATTGATGTTGAATTACTGTTTTTATATTCATCACCATTCATATTCGCTTTGGGTGGAATTTCAGGGTCATAAATAGCCCTATTATGGGAACCGCCATATGCAAAAGCTCTGGCAATACCAATAGCGCCAATCGCATCAAGTCTGTCAGCATCCTGAACACATCTGCCTTCAGCAGTATCTGATATAACAGTATCCGTGCCTTTAAAAGAAATCTGCGTAATTATACTACAAATCGCATCAATTTCATCATCACAGGCATTTATGCTTCTCAAAAAGTCACGTGCATTTTTCATGGATGCTGTAGTATCAGGAGATAACTTATAATCATCAACATCATGAAGCAGGGCAGCCAATGCTACAATATGAATATCAGCATTCTCAGCTTTCGCTATCTTAACAGCATTCCTATATACCCTTAAACTATGATAATAATCATGACCGCTGAAATCATTTTTGAAAAATTTTTTAATATATTCTATTGTCTTATCAATAGCTAAATTATCCATATCACTCACGTCAAAGCTTTCATACTACCCAACATAATATACCATAGCATTATTATATATTTTCAATTCAAGCACTGATTTCGATAAGATTCCCTTCAGGATCAGCAATATATGAAGTATACTGCCCCCACGCCATACGTTTAGGTGCCATTATAGGTGCAGCACCTTTTGAAACAACCTCTTTAAAAATGAAATCAAGTTCATTTTCGGAATCAACTCTTAAAGCAATTTCATAATGGCCATTAATACCAGGAGCATAATTGAAAGAACGATTTGTCATTTCTTCAAAAGAATTTCTAGGATACAAAAGAAATAGTGTACCATCTTTTTCTAAATAAACATTACTTGCATCTTCCTGCTCTTTCACCTCTTGTCAATGCACCGCTTAAACAAATCTCAGTCGGCAAATCAAAAAAGAAAATTAGCTCAGCA
>ERZ808037.779-NODE-779-length-25892-cov-5.648267_pt1 | contig 25892 bp, 25 predicted proteins | sample MGYA00380190_ERZ808037 | MGnify/ENA primary metagenome ERZ808037 (study PRJEB31490, sample SAMN06133399) | mouse gut metagenome | isolation source: J9 | host: mice | place: China: Chengdu | collected 2015-05 ... | reverse complement strand
ACAGCAGAGGCTGCCGTCTGGCTTTCAGCGACAGGAACGAAGTATCACAGGATTCCCAACTGCGGAAGGATGAACCCAAACAAGGCACGCCAGGTTTCCTTAGATGAAGCTGTGGCGGGGGGATATGATCCCTGTAAGAATTGTTATTAGAGAAGGCGATTTTCATGGATTTTTGTCTGTTGCTGTGAACATATAAACAGTAACTATGTGTTTGTGTTTTATAAGGTTTCGTGAAAATTTATAAGCTTTTGTGAAAAAGAGAAAAAACCACCGGTTCGGATAAAGGAAAATCTTTCCTATCTGAATTTGGTGGTTTTTGCAGGTTGTATTTGTTTTTTATGGTTTTGCAGGCCGTGTTTGCTTCTGTCTTTCTTATTTTGCAAATTTAGTTGGTTTCCTCTTCACAGATTTGATCGATAAGTGTTTCTATCATCTGTTTTTTCAGATAGACATCAAAGGCCAGTGCACAGATAAAAGAAAAAAGCTGCAGGTAATCCCGGTCTTCTTTTGCAGCTTTAGAAAACGTTTCCTGGGATTTCTGGAATTTATCGGTTACATCGGATTTAAGGCGTTCCATCTGATCTTTTTCCATGGAAAATACTTCACGGTAAATATCCTCTAAAGATAATCCTCCCGGTTCGTCGAAATGTTCTCCAATTAAGGGTTTGAAGAGATGCTCAATATCATGGAAGGACAGAAGATTTTTAAAATAGTAAATAAAAATCAGCATCAGCATATGTTCTTTGGAATATTTTTTCTTTACCGGAGGCGGGAGCAGATTATTTTTCGCATAATTATTAATCATGGTTTTGGTTAATACCTTATCGTCCGGGTAGCGCTTGGTATGTTTTAAATGCTCATCCATAAAGGTGGTTACCTGATCCATGTAAAGCTGGATATTAGGAATATCTTCCGGCTTAATATAGGAAATGCTCTCAAGTCCGGACAGCAGTTTGGAAAGCCGTTCCTGGTTTGTTTTCATTCGTTGTTCCTCCATTCGACAGGGATGCTTCAGGCATAAAAAAGTTCCCCCATGCCTTGTATTATATAGTATTTAAAACTAGATGACAAGAGGGGGATGTTATTTATTTTTATAGGTGTTTTGAAGGTGTAAAGTGTGCGGAATTTTGTTTTTACACCATTTTTACACCAATTTTTTTAAAATGGGTTTTTCAGGAAACAAAGGCGCTTAATCCTTGGAGGGGGGGCATATTTCGCAACGTTGCGTTTGAACATTTGCAACGTTGCAATCCCATCTCAGGCATTGGCGGGAATAGAAATCTTTTGAAATTCAAGAGCGCAACACATAAAATAAAGCAAATCGGGCTTTAAAATCGTGCAAGGGTAGAAAGATAAGGGTAAAGGAATAAAAGCCGGAAATCGGCGTAGAAAATCGAATATTGACGTTGCAAGGCTCTGGCAGATATGCTATGATTGGTACATGGGAAAGTCATAGAGCCAGGCGGCTTTACCCTCCACTTTCGGAGGGGCAACCCTCCGATCGTAACCGAAAGGAGGGCTTGCAGATGATTACATACTCTGAATTTATTCAAACAGGTATCTTCATCGTTGCTCTTATCGGATTGTGTTATACAATCTTTAAGGGTAGTAAATAGCCGCCACTACCGCAAATAGTGACGGCTAATGCTGTAAAGCGTTAGCGTAGTTGTTGTTGAGGGTAGAGCCGCTTCTATGGCTTTCCCTTTTTGTATCTCTACTATAGCACATTTGGCAGAGGAAGGCAAGAGCCAATCACACGTTTGTGATTCTTGGGGTCAGGTGCTGCCCTCTGCCAATCTCATTTTCTTATCAATTCCCACTTTTTGAAGTTTTGTCCCTCTGCGCTGCCAGTATACATCATAGGACTTATAGCTGATTTAAGGAAAGGATTTGCGCGGACCCCGGGGACTATTCCTGCTGTTGATTATCACGCGATATAATAAAGCCATCAAGAAAAAAGAAATTCAAGAAAAGAAATCAGAAAAAGGAATGACAAGAACAAATATTCGTGTTATAATGAAACTGCTTGACCGGGAAATAAAGTCAACCAGGTAAAAAGAAGAGATGATGAGGAAAAGATAAGCCGAATAAAGAAGGACAGGTGAAGGATGAGTCAATTGGATTTGTTAAATGATAGGCAGCGCGAGGCGGTGACCTGGACGGAGGGTCCGCTTTTGATTTTGGCGGGGGCAGGTTCGGGCAAGACCAGGGTGCTGACGCATCGGATTGCCTACTTAATTGAAGAGAAGGGTGTGGACCCCTGGAATATCCTGGCGATTACGTTTACGAATAAGGCCGCAGGTGAGATGAAAACGCGGGTGATAAATACGGTGAGGGAAGGTGCGGCGGGTGTGTGGGTCAGCACCTTTCATTCATTTTGCGTAAGGATCCTCAGAAGACACGCCGAACACCTGGGCTATGGGAATAATTTTTCCGTATATGACACGGACGATCAGAAAACGGTGATGAAGCTGGTGTTAAAAAAGCTGAATGTGGACCCAAAACTTTATAAGGAACGGGCTATGCTCAATTACATATCGGATGCAAAAAACCATCTGATTTCACCGGAAGCCTGTATAAAAAATGTATCGGAATTCAGAGAAGGGAAAATCGGACTGATTTACAAGACATATCAGGAGGAATTAAAGCATAATAATGCCATGGACTTTGACGATCTTCTGGTCAATATGGTGCAGCTTCTCCTTCGTGTTCCGGAAATCCTGGAAAATTACCAGAACCGTTTCCGCTATATTATGGTGGATGAATACCAGGATACCAATCATGTACAGTTTAAGCTGGTTGAACTTCTGGCAAAGAAATACAGAAACTTATTTGTGGTGGGCGATGATGATCAGTCGATTTATCGTTTCCGCGGGGCAGATATCCGCAACATTCTGGAATTTGAAGAAGCATTTCCGGGGGCAAAGGTGGTAAAGCTTGAACAGAATTATCGTTCTACCGGAAATATTCTGACTGTGGCCAATGAGGTTATCCGCCACAACCGGGCAAGGAAGGCAAAAACCCTCTGGACGGCGAATGAAGAGGGTGGACTTCCGTCTTACTGTCAGTTTGATACCGGGGAGATGGAGGCGGATTTTATTGCCCGATTGTTTCAGGAGAAAAAGGAGAAGGGCAGGGACTGGAAGGATATGGCTGTACTTTACCGCACGAATGCACAGTCCCGGCTTTTGGAGGAAGCCTGCGTCCGGAAGAATATTCCCTATCTTTTGGTCGGCGGGGTGAACTTTTATCAGAGAAAAGAGATTAAGGATGTTCTGGCCTATTTAAAGACTATAGCCAATGGTGTGGACGACCTGTCCGTAAGCCGCATTATCAATGTGCCCAGGAGAGGAATCGGGACGGTTACGATAGGAAGGCTGACGGCCTACAGTGCCCAGGAGGGGATTCATCTGTACGATGCCATAAAAACGGCTAAGAATATCCCGGGGATTGGCAAGTCAGCAGAAAAGGTTGTTGTTTTTTTCAGACAAATCGAGGAACTGCGGGCATTTGCCAGGGACAGTGCGCACACGATTACCGATTTAATTGAGGCTGTTTTAAAACAAACCGGCTATCAGCAGGAACTTGAAGCCGAGGAGGAAGAGGGGCAGGAGCGGCTGGAAAATATTCAGGAATTAATCAGCAAAGCTGCCGCTTATGAAAGAGATTCCGAGCATCCCAGCCTGGACGAGTTTTTGGAACTGGTGGCTCTGGTTGCGGACGTAGACCGCATGGACGATGCTGACAGCCGGGTGACGCTGATGACCATGCACAGTGCCAAGGGACTGGAGTTTCCGCTGGTAGCGATAGCAGGGATGGAGGATGGTCTTTTCCCTAACGGGCTGATTGTCGCCTCAGAGAAACGGGAAGAGATGGAAGAGGAACGCCGGCTCTGCTATGTGGGAATGACCAGAGCGAAAGAGGAACTCTTCCTGACTGGGGCAAGGTTTCGGATGATTAACGGGGAAACCCGGCGAATGCGGACGAGCCAGTTTGTCCGGGAGGTGCCCCAGGATTTTCTTGAAGTTGAACAGCCGGAGCGGCTGGATCTTCAATGGTCGAAACCTTCAGGAGAGAAGGAGAGTCCGAAAAACCAGATTCTGCGGATGAAAAAACGAGGGACAAGCCCCTTTCAGCCGGGAAATACCAGCTTTGGGAAGTCTTTTTCCGTCGTAAAGGCAGAAAGCCTTGACTACCAGGAAGGCGACCGGGTTCGTCACGGCCGTTTTGGCGAGGGCACCGTAGAACAGATTAAGGACGGTCCCAAGGATTATGAAGTGACCGTCTGCTTTGATAAGGTGGGCGTGAAGAAGATGTTTGCTTCATTTGCAAAGCTGGAGCGTGTGGAGTGAAAGGATAATGCTAAAGGATTTGCTGCGCGGTTATCTTGAAAAACCATGAAAAATCCAGTGAAAATCCATAGCAAAATCTTCACAGAAAAAAATATAAATTAGGATAGTAAAATCCGAAAAAAAATGGTATACTTATCCTGAGCGGAAAGGACGCAAACTAATTAAGAGGGAAAGGACGTGGATTTATGAATAAGAATCGCTTGGATATGATGGGGAAAGAGGCCCGGGACAGAGTAGAGGAGATTATGAACTCCACCCGCTTGAACGAGTTCCTGCACAGAAAAGAAGAAGAGGATAAGAAGAAAAACTGTATTCTCTGGGTTCTTGCGATTATCGGTGTAGTTGCAGCCGTTGCAGCCATTGCCTATGCCGTATATCGTTTCTTTACTCCGGATTATCTGGAAGACTTCGAGGACGATTTCGAGGATGACTTCGACGACGACTTCTTTGACGACGATGAGAAGGAAGAGGAGAAGGCTGAGAAGGACGAAGAAGTAAAAGAAGCAGCAGAAGAGAAAGAAGAAGAGTAATTGTAATCGCTGTTTTGAATGTATGCCTCTGGAAACCAGGGGCATATTTTTGTTACTGTTCATGTAGGTCTGCGCACTTGCTGCGAACATGTGAACAGTAACTGTTTTTTTCTCAAAATGTACGACAGAAAGGAGAAACGGGCATGAAAAAAGGCGATATTGCCGAAGGGATAATTGAACGGGTAGAATTTCCCAACAAGGGGATTCTGACGGTGGACGGGGAGCGGCTTGTGGTAAAGAACACGATTCCCGGTCAAACCGTGCGTGTGCTTGTGACAAAAAGAAGAAAGGGAAAAAGTGAAGGACGGGTGGTGGAGGTGCTAAAAAAGGCACCCCAAGAGAGGGAAGAAGGCGTTTGTCCCCATTTTACCCGGTGCGGCGGATGTATTTACCAGAGTCTTCCCTATGAAGAGCAGCTAAACATTAAGGAAGGACAGATTAAGGAGCTTTTGTTTTCGGTCTATCCTGAAGGAAGCTTTCTGTGGCAGGGCTTAAAACCCAGCCCGCTTCCGGACAGGTACAGGAACAAGATGGAGTTTTCTTTCGGTGATGAAGTTAAAGGCGGGGATCTGGCACTGGGAATGCACCGGCGGGGAAGTTTTTATGATATTGTAACCACCACGGACTGCCGGATCGTCCACCAGGATTTCTGCCGGATTCTGGAAGCAACGCTTACGTATTTTCAGCGCAGGAATGTGCCGTTTTACCAGAAGCTTCTGCACATCGGCTACCTGCGCCATCTTTTCGTGCGCCGTGCGGTAAAAACCGGGGAAATCCTGGTGGATCTGGTAACGACGACACAGACGGGATGGATGGAAGAGGTTAAATCCGAAAAAGGAGAAAGCAATTTAACCGAAGAGGAACTTCTGGACGGATGGAAGGAAGCCGTCTGCGCGCTGGAACTGGAAGGAAAGCTGGTCGGGGTCATCCATACGCAAAATGATAGTCTGGCGGATGTTGTGCAGAATGACCGAACCGAGGTTTTATACGGACAGGATTATTTTTTTGAGGAGCTTTTAGGGCTGCGGTTTAAGATTACCCCGTTTTCCTTTTTCCAGACGAACTCAGCGGGGGCAGAGGTGCTGTATGAAACCGCAAGAAGCTATATCGGGGATACGAAGGATAAGGTGGTATTTGATTTATACAGCGGAACCGGAACCATTGCCCAGATGCTTGCGGCGGTGGCAAAGCAGGTGGTCGGTGTGGAACTGGTAGAAGAAGCCGTGGAAGCCGCTAAGGAGAATGCCGCAGGGAACGGACTGAAAAACTGCAGCTTTATTGCCGGGGATGTGGGGAAGGTGATGGATGAACTGGAAGAAAAGCCGGATTTAATTATGCTGGACCCCCCAAGGGACGGTATCCACCCCAAAGCCCTGCCGAAAATTATCCGGTTTGGAGTTGAGCGGATTGTCTATATTTCCTGCAAGCCGACAAGCCTGGTCAGAGATCTGGTTCTATTTAAGGAAGGCGGCTATCAGATGACAAAAGCCTGTGCCGTGGACATGTTCCCATACACCGGGGGGATAGAAACTGTGTGCCTCTTGAGCAACCGAAAATCTAAGCCCGATTCTTACGTAGACTTAAGCATCAATATGGAAGATTACCATAGAATTAAGAACGAAGAAAAATAAAACATAATAAACCGAACTTACAGAAGAACTGTTAGCACGATGAAGTGGTGGCAGTTCTTTTTTTCGTGTAAGGGAGGTGGTGCCATTGGGCTGTGGAACACAATATCTCGGATGAATCTATATCCGATACAAGGTCTGTGAATTTAATTTAAAACAAGGCAAATCTAAGGAGGCAAGATTATGGCATTTAAGAAATTTAGAAAAATGAAAGTATATGAGGCAAGCGGCTACAACTATAAAAGAACACCATCCATCATTCTGATAAGGAAAGATATTATTCAGGGAATTGTGAATGGTATTAAGAGTTGTATTGGCAAGGTTAAGGATGCGGTAACGAATGTGGCGGAAACAATCCGTTCTTTCTTGCATTTCTCTGTTCCGGATGAAGGAACCTTTGACCGACTATGAAAGTTGGATGCCTGACTTTATGAGTGGTCTGGCAAAGGGGATTGAGCAGAGTAAGAATATGGTGGCGAAAGCTGTGGAAGGTGTTGCCGGGGATATGGTCATCAGTCCACAGATGGCTGCTGCGGAGTCACGTTTTGCTACTCCATCCGAAAGCGTTATGACAAGTTTCGGACTGTCCTTCCTCTGCCGGATTCTTATGATGTGTCTTTGTCGGTGGTAGAAGCAGACAGCAGCGGAGAAACAGAAGCGGGAACTACACAAAGGGATGTTGTCCGTCAGGGTGTGGTGAATATTTCTGTCTCTTTTTCTGTGACAGCCAAATGGCTGAAAGGACTGACTGCTTATTCCAAACAGGATAAGTTGTCGGTGGACTATTTTGATACGGAGACAGCGGACATGAAGAATACGGAAATGTATGTTGAAGGATTTAAGGCGAAACTGGAAAAGGACACTTCTTACAAAGGTCTTTGGACAGTTTTTTTACGTTGAAAGAATTTTAATCTTCGATGAGGAAATAATAAATGCAAAATATTTATTGCCTAGGTTATTACCCATGTGTTATATTATGGGTAGGTAATAAAGTGGGTAATAAAATTTGACAGGAGATTGAAATGAAATCATTAGTAGATGTTGTTAATGAATTAAGAGTGTATGACGCAGAACGAGAATGGTTTGAGTTTAAGGAAAACTGGTTTGAAGCGAAGGCATTAGGAGAATATATTTCTGCGTTGTCTAATAGTGCAGCTTATGAAGGGAAGGAAATGGCATATTTTGTTTGGGGGATAAATGATGATACGCATGAGGTTGTTGGTACACATTTTAATCCAAATCAAAATGTAAATGGTGAACCTTTAAAACATTTTTTGGCAAGACAGATTTTTCCGGATATAGATTTTCGATTTGATGAGATAACTGTAGAAGATCAGAGAGTAGTTGTATTATCTATACCGAAAGCAAAAACAATTCCAACAGCATATGCAGAGGAACGATTTATACGTATTGGCTCCAGTAAAGAAAAATTGCGCAAATATCCGGAAAAGGAATCTTTTCTGTTTGCCATTTTAAGGGATGGATTTCCTACAATAGAGAATACGGAAAGCGAATATCAGGATTTAACGTTTGAAAAACTTAAAATCTACTATGGGGCAAAAGGTATCAGCCTGAATCCTACGCAGTATAAAAATAATCTTGGATTATACACACCAGATGGAAAATATAATATTATGGCACAATTGTTATCGGACAATTCTCATATCCCAGTAAGAGTAGCTATTTTCTCTGGGACAAGCAAGGCAGATAATATGTATTCTGTTAGGGAATTTGGGAATCAGTGTATCTTGTATTCATTGGATGATGTTTTGAGATACGGAGATGTGTTGAATATTATTCAAGCAGATGAAACAGATAGAATTGTAGAGCGAAAAGAGGTTCCTCTTTTCGATAATGATGCTTTTCGTGAGGCAATTATTAACGCCTTTTTGCATAATAAATGGGTTGATGGAAATGAACCTATGATTACGGTTTATTCTGATAGAATTGAAATATTATCCAGAGGAACACTCCCAAGAGAACAGACACTGGAAGGCTTCTTTTCAGGAGAATCTATTCCGGTTAATAAAAAACTGTCCGAGATTTTCCTGCAGCTGCATATTAGTGAGAAAACAGGAAGAGGTGTTCCAAAGATAACAGAAAAATATGGAAAAGATGCATTTGAATTTAGAGAGAATGCTATTGTTGTTAAGATACCATTCAATTGGATTAATGTCATGGGTAATAAACTGGGTGATAAGATGGGTAATAAAGTTGGGAATAAATCTGCTTCCAGTGCAGAACAGAATATTCATTTGAATGAAACACAATTGATAATTCTAAATTTTATCCGAGATAACAATAATATTACAAAGAAGCAATTACAAGAAAAAACAAGTAAGAGTAAAACTACCGTTGATAACACGATAAGCTTTTTAAGAGAGCATGGTTTGATTGAGAGAATTGGATCAAATAAAACGGGTTATTGGAAGGTAAATGATTAAAAAATAGAAATCAGTATCAGAAAGAGGAGAACATCTGTCAATAGTGGCAGGTGTTTTTTTTATGCAAGGGATTAGGGAGTGTTGCTTTTGTATCCTGTAAGTGAAGCATTCCTGTCAGCGGTGCAGGAGAGCACAAGGAGATATTATTGGACTGGAAAAATTACCACAAAGGCAGGCGTGGTACATGAGTTTTCCGAAAAAGAGATTGTAAAAGGCAGCGGATATATTTCTGCCCAGTGCTGTGGCAGTACGGAAATAGAACTTGGTACGGTGTATGCGTCGGAAATGGGTATTACCTTATTTTTGAATGTGGATAGGTACACATTGGAAGATGCATTGGTGGAATTGTTCTATCATTTGGAATTGGATGATGGCTCATGGGAAGAAGTACCGATGGGTTCTGTAAAGATGTAAAGGCTGCCATGAAAGAAACGGTGCATGGAACACAGGCAACAGATTTTGCTAATTTTTCCGAACAGGAAGTGATTGCAAAAGTTGGGGCATTGTTTACCGCTGATCAGAAGAAAAGCGGTATCTTGGCATCTGTGTTTCTGGCACAATTTATTCTGGAGAGTGGATATGGAAAAGATTCTGGTAGAGCAGGGCTTAAAGCCGGGAATCCATACGGTAATTATCGGGCCGTGCAATGATCGTCCGGGGACGACCAAGCTGGGAAATAACCAGTCCATCACCCAGGAAGAGGCGCAGGCGCTGGAAAACATTATGAATGCCGGATATGAAGTGGAGTTTGCTCTTTTAAAAGATGAAGCAATCGGAAACTGGAAAAAATTCAGAGGACAGTTTGGATTCCATTAAGGAGGTAGGATTATGACGATCAGTTGGTTGCAGGCGGCTCTGCTCGGCCTGTTTGCATGTCTGTCAAGTATGCCCGGTATGGGCGGCTCATCGATTGGCAACTATACATTGGGAAGGCCCTTAATCGGCGGTTTTATCTGCGGTCTGATTCTGGGAGATATGACAACCGGAATTTTAGTGGGATGTGCCATGCAGGTGGTTTATATTGCGCTGGTTACCCCCGGAGGTACGGTTTCTGCGGATGTCCGCGCCGTCAGCTACATAGGAATTCCTCTGGCCATGGTTGCTTTAAAAAGCTATGGACTGGAAGCAACATCCGTAGAGGGTGCGGCACTTGCCACTTCCTTTGGTGCCATGGTTGGTACACTGGGAACGGTGTTATTTTACGGAACAGCGACCGTAAACCTGGCATGGCAGCACATTGGCTGGCAGGCTGTAGAAAAAAGGGATTATCATAAATTATACGTTGTTGATATGGTTCTTCCGTGGATTTCTCACTTTATCTGCTCGTTTATCCCGACACTGATAATGTGTAAGATGGGAACCAGCGTTGTAGAACTGATTAAGACTACGCTTCCCATGGACGGAATTGCCATGAAGACTTTATTTACGGTTGGCTCTCTCCTTCCCTGTGTAGGTATTGCCATTCTTTTAAAGCAGATTGTAAAGCAGGTAACGGATTTTATTCCCTATCTGTTTGGATTTACCTTAGCAGCATCGATGGGGATTAACCTGGTGTCCGCAACCGTTATTGCCGGAATGTTTGCTGTAATTAATTATAAGATTAAGATGCTGTCCGTGAGCAAGGCTGCAGCTGCTGATGGATGGGACGATGAGGAGGAGGAAATCTGACATGGAGAAAAAGATATCAAAAAAAGCCCTATTAAAGTCCTTCCATAACTGGTTTTACGGGCATTTGACCTGTTTTTCCCAGGAGCACATGCAGACCTTTGGCTATCTGTGTTCCATGCTCCCTCTGGTTGAGGATTTATATGAGGATGAAGAGGATAAGGCAAAAGCCATGAATACCTACACGGCATTCTTTAACACGGAGCCGCAGTTAGGAACATTAATTGTCGGAATTACCGCAGGTCTGGAAGAAGCAAGGGCCGGGGGAACCGAGGATGTCGATGATGAAACCATTAACGGCCTCCGTGCAGGTCTGATGGGACCGATTGCCGGAATCGGCGACTCGCTGGTGGTAGGAACGGTGATTCCTATTCTTCTGGGGATTGCTATGGGAATGTCTACCGGCGGTTCACCGCTTGGCGCAATCTTTTATATTCTTGTCTGGAATTTATTTGCCTACTTTGGAATGAAGTTTCTGTATTTTAAGGGGTACAGTCTTGGTACAAAGGCCGTGGAATTTTTAATCGGTGCACAGGGCGACGCCATCCGTGAATCGGTGTCCATCCTTGGCGGAATGGTTATCGGTGCAGTATCGGCAACCTGGGTCAGTGTTTCCACGTCCCTGCAGCTTTTAAATGAAGCGGGTGAGCCTTATCTGGTGCTGCAGGATAAGTTGAATGAAGTATTTCCCGGACTTTTAACCGCAGTATTTGTAATTGTCTGCTGGTTTTTGATGGCGAAAAAACAAATGTCGCCGATTAAAGTTATGCTGCTTTTAGTGGTTGTGGCGTTTGTGGGCGTACTGGTTGGATTCTTTAATCCGGGACTTGTTTACTAGGATTTACCAGGGAATATTTGCGTAATGATAAATCTACATAAATGGCAACACAGTTGGAGATGGATCAATCATGAATTATAAGCTGATTTGTTTGGATGTGGACGGAACCCTTTTGGATGATGAAAAAAGGGTTTCAGAAGCAGTAAAAGAAAGTCTTGCAAAAGTCCACGCTATGGGGATATCGATTGCATTAGTTACAGGAAGGATGCCGGCAGCAGCCGAGAGGATAGAAAAGGAAGTTTCGGTACCCTGCATTAAAGCCTGCAATGCGGGAACCTACATCCTTCTTGGTGAGGAATGCATTCATGCAAAGGTTCTGCCTGTAGAGGCTGCGCAGAAAATCAATGAGGAATTTTTTGCTCCGCATCATCTTCCGCTCTGGATTTTTGAGGGAAAGAAATGGTATGTGACGGCTGTGGATTCCTATGTCGAGCGGGAGAGCAGGATTATTCATGTAAAGCCGGAGATCGTAAAGATGGATGAACTTGTAAAGCGATGGAAGGAAGATGGAGGCGGACCCAATAAGCTTTTAGCCGGGGCAGATCCGTCAATCATCAGCCGGATACAGAAGGAAATGAAAGCCATGAACATTTCCGGCGTGGATATGGCACGATCATCGGATATTTATCTTGAGATATTCCCGGCAGGAGCGACGAAGGGTGAGGCACTGGAAGCCATCTGTAAAAAACTGGGAATTTATCCAGAGGAAACGATGGCTTTTGGGGATCAGGAACTGGATATTCCGATGTTAAAAAAGGCAGGAACAAGCATTGCGATGGGAAATGCCATTCCGGAAGTAAAAGAACTGGCCGATTTTGTGACAAAGAGCAACAATGAAGAAGGAATTGCATTTGCCCTGGAGCATTATCTGAACCTGAAATAGCAGGAAACATGGATTTGGCGCTAAGACGGCAGAACAATAGGGGAGAATGGTTTTGCCTGTAAAGCAGCCATGGAGCAGGGGAGAAAACGATATATGGTAAAATTAGAATTCCAGGTGAAGGAATCTGCCGGTCTTTTGCCGGAAACGGCAGGAAGTCTGGTTAAAGAGGCCATCCAATGTACCAGCAATGTGCAGATCCGAAAAGGAGAAAAAAGCGGCAACGCCAAACTGATTTTCCACGTACTTTCACTTTCGGCAAAGGCTGGTGAAAAGCTGGAACTATTGGTCGAAGGTGAAAACGAACGGGAAGATGCGAAAAGACTGGAAGCATGGATAACGGAAAAAAAATTTGAAAATTTTTAAAAATTCTATTGACATTTCCGCAAATATCCGTTATACTTATTATCGCTGTTAAGCAAACCAGTTAATACGTGTGCGTAGCTCAGCTGGATAGAGCACTTGGCTACGGACCAAGGTGTCGGGGGTTCGAATCCTCTCGCGCACGTTAAAGGTGATTTATCATAGAAAAGTGATGAATCACCTTTTATTTTTTGTGGATGTTGTGTGTCAAAGATTGAAAAGACATATCATCCATGCGCTGGCGCAGCGCTTTATAAAATCGCACTTGTCCAGGATTGTTTCCACGACTGCCATGCCTGAAGCCGGAATCACACACTTTGCAGGCGTTAAATAAATCTGAGATTCATGGATTAAGGTAAATAATCTGGCCTACATGGATAATCAAAAACCCAGGTCGGAAAAGTCATTAATCGGCATTAGAACCTTTGTCTTTGTTGATAAGAATGGAAATCTTTTTGATAAGCGAGCATTAATCAGAAATCTGGATAAATCGGATTTAAAAGTATCTGCTCTCCATACGCAGCATTTTGTAACTAACCTGGTTAACCATTCTGTCCAACTGGACGTTGTGGCTACGGATGCTCAAAATAAAACGTATAATATAGAAATTCAGCGTGGCAGTAGTGGGGCTGGAGCCAGGCGTGCAAGGTATCATAGCAGTATGCTGGACATCAACCTTTTAAAAAAGAATGAAGATTTTGAAAAGCTTCCTGAAACTTATGTTATCTTTATTTGTGAGGAGGATGTGTTAGGGGAAGGAGAACCATTATATCAAATTGAACGCTACATTTTGAAAAACAAAAAACCTTTCAATGATGGTTCACATATCATTTATGTCAATGCATCTTATCGTGATAATTCAGCATTAGGAAAATTGATGCATGATTTTTATTGTACAGAACCATCTGACATGTACTATAAACTTTTAGCAGATAAATCAAACTATTATAAAAAGAATAAGGAGGGATTACATGCCATGTGTGAAATTTTAGAAGATTTAATCAAAGAACGTAATGTAGAAATTGCATCGCATTTATTAGATGAAGGAAATTTGTCTACAGAAGTAATTGCAAGATGCTGTGATTTAAGCATTGAAGAAGTAGAAGAATTAAAAAAGAAAAAAGCTTCTTAAATAGGTTTATGTAGCTGTGCTATAGTAGAGATGGGGAAAGCCAGAGAAGCGGCCTACCTTCAATAATTATAGTAGCTTAACTTCTTGCGAGGTCAGCCGTTGCTACTGCTAATAGTGACGGCTATTTTTTACCCTTAAAGACTGTGTAACACAGTCCAATAAGGGCGACAATAAGCGTACAAAACAGAAATAAATTTCCGTATGTAACCATGGTTAGACCCTCCGAAGATGGAAGGTAAGCCGCTTTTGTCTCTAACATTTGTCACTTCTTATTGAAAGAAGATGTAGTAAAATAGCAAACAAAGAGGGTAAAAGGAAGGAATTTCAGGAGATGAAAAAGAAAACGTTTAATCATTTGATGGCAGGATTGGTGTTGTCCTGCGTAGTTTTGGGATTGACAGCTTGTAAAAGCGGAGGCAGTTTAACCGGCAGTCTGGCCAAACGAACAATCAATACGATTTCGTCCGTCTTAAAAGACAATAAAGATGAAAAATCTGCCGATGATGAAACCGGAGCAGAAGGGGCAGAGGAAGAAGAAACGGGAGAAACAGGAAAAGATATTTCCGGGGAAAGTACAGATAAGGAAGATGGTACAGGTGAAAATGCAAACTCCCAAAATGCAGTCAGTGAAAGTCATGCCAAAGAAAAAGCAGCACAGGAAAGCCTGATAAATACAGCACAGGCAGAAGAAATTTCCAGGGAATTGGAGATTTATCTGGAAAAGCCGCCGCTGTATTCGGATGTATATTGGACAAAACCGGTGATTATTACAGAATATGATGCCATTCATGCCAATAAAGAAAATTATCCGAAACTGGCACAGGCACTGGAGGCATATAATGCAGAAAGCGCAGCGGCAGCGGCAGCCTGGGAGAATGAAAACAGGGCGGCAGCTGCGGCAGAACGTGAAGAATATGGTGAAGATTATCCGCCCTATACTTTCCAAAGGGATTTCTCTGTGATGAGGGCAGACCAATATGGTGTTGGCATTCTATGCGGAGATTATTGGAAATTTGGCGGGATGACGTCGTCTGTGGAATATACGATTCGTGGAAAGAATATTGATCCGCTGACAGGAAAAGATTTGGCGCTGGAAGATGTTATTGCCGATATTCCTCAGCTAATACGCGCTTTAATTGATGAATATTATATACAAAGACCGGAAGAAAGCACCTATATGGGTTATTTGGAGAATGCGGAAGAAATTATTGCCAGTCAGTTTGAGAAAAATCAGCCAGAGGAGAATCAGCCGGTTTGGGTGCTGGGGTGTCAGGGAATTACTTTTTGCTATAATCCGGGCATTCTTACCGGAGGCAGAGGTTATGTAGAGATTACTCTGCTCTATGAGAAATATCCGGAATTATTTAAAGCGCCTTTTAAAAAAGAACCGGAAGAATTTGCGCTGTATGATGAAGGCGGAAGATGGAACGCAGATATTGATAAAGATGGGGTGTTGGAAGAAATCTATATCCTGGATGCTCCTGCGGAAATCATGAGTAATGAAATCCGATTTTTCCTGGATGGTGAAGAGTGTTTTATCCAAAAAGAGGAATATAATTTTCTGGGAGATAAGTATCTGCTGAAAAATAAAGATGGAAATTATTATATCTATCTGGTAACCTCGGAAGTCGATGAGGTGGGCCGTGTCCTGGTTTTTACACTGACAGAAAACGGGGTGAAGTATCAGGGGGATGTTTTTGGCTGGATTACAGGTTCTTTGGTTACTAAGCCCAGCCATTTTAATCTGGGTAATCGTATTGGGGTGCTGAGTAACCGTATAGCCTATCAGCATTATCATATGGGAAATGACGGTATGCCAAAAGCCGATGAAGAGATTTACTATTTCCCGGGGTGGGATGAGGATATCGATGAGGATTTATGGACCTGGGCCATAACAACAAAAAAACCTCTTCCTGCATGGAAAATTTTGGAGGATGGAAGCATAAGCAGCACAACTGAAAATATCCCTGCAGGTGTAAAATGTTTGCCGGTGAGAAGCGATGAAAAAACCTTTGTCGATATTCAGGCGCAGGATGGAAGGCGCTGGCGTATTGACTATCATATCAATGAGGACTGGACGCGCACGATTTGGGGTGAAGATGAAAACGAATATTTTTTCGATATCGTTTATGCAGGATAGAAGGTGCTGGCTTTTGCAGGCTACAGTGAACACAGGTAGGTGGTAAGCATTGCAGCTACCGTGAATCATGTGAATACTTACCCTTTACCTAGTATTTTTATGCAAAAACCATTCGCTGCCTTGATTTCTTTCTGCGGATATGCTATAATGCTAAAAGTTTCTGTTGTTTTGTACAGAACATGGATTGCGAAAAATAACATGGATAGTGGAGCAAAGGTGCAGTGAATTTTTCGTTTACTGCGCCTTTTTTAGAGGATATCCGCAAAAGTTTATCATCCATACAAGGGGGAATTTTATGACAAGGTACATAGCAAAGCGATTGGGTGTTGGCGTGATTTCTTTATTTATTTTGGTGACGGTCACGTTTTTTCTGCTTCATGCCATCCCGGGAGGGCCGTTCAGCCCGGAGGATAACCGGAATGTTCCGCCGAAGATTCTGGAAAAGATTTCGGAACAGTACGGTTTAAACGACCCGGTGCCGGAACAGTACGCCCGTTATCTGTCAAATCTTCTTCATGGAGATTTCGGAACTTCATTTAAAAAACAGGATACGACAGTGAATGAACTGATCAGCCAGGGTTTTCCGGTTTCGGCGCGTGTGGGTGCCTGGGGAATTTTAATTTCGCTGGCTGCGGGGATTCTTTTAGGAATTATCGCTGCGGTAAAGCGCGGGAAAATCCCGGATATGATTGCCATGGTCATTGCAACCATCGGCGTTTCGGTGCCCAGTTTTGTAATCTGTGTGCTGATGATGTATGTATTCTGTGAAAAGCTGAAGATTCTGCCTTCTTATGGTTTAACTTCCTGGAAACATTATATTCTTCCCGTATTCTGTATGGCATTTTCTCAGATTGCCTATATTACCCGGTTAATGCGTTCGAGTATGCTGGAAACCATGCGTCAGGACTATATCCGCACGGAAAGGGCGAAGGGAACCCCGGAGTATCTGGTGATTTCCCGCTACGCCATGAAAAATTCCCTGCTTCCCATTATTACCTATGTCGGCCCGATGGTGGCGGCGCTTTTAACGGGTACGTTTATTATCGAAAAGCTGTTTTCCGTGCCGGGGCTGGGCAGGTATTTTGTAACGGCGATCGGCGACCGGGATTACTCGGTGACACTGGGGCTGACAATTTTTGTAGGAAGCCTGATTATTTTATGTAATTTAATCGTGGATATTTTGTATGCGGTGATTGATCCGCGGATTAAGATTGATAAGTAAGTAAAGCAAAGAAAAATGAGGACGATAGAATGACAGAGATAAGTGCAGGAACCGGGACAGGCCGGTTTCCCGCGGGAACGGATATTCCCATGGAACTTTTAGAGCCGTTAAGCGAGGCGGAGAAGGAAAAGGATGTAATTGCCCGAAAAAGCCAGTCCTATGTGAAGATGGTCTGGGGCAGGTTAAAGAAGGATAAGCTGGCGATGTTTGGGCTGGTCGTTCTGTTTTTGATGATTGTGTTTGCGGTTTTTGCACCGATTTTTTCTCCCTATGATTATGCACAGACGGATTTTTATCATCTTTTGGAATGGCCGAGTAAAGAGCACTGGTTCGGCACGGATAAGATGGGCAGGGATATTTTTATCCGCACCATGTACGGCGCAAGGATTTCGCTGACCATCGGCTTTACTGCCGCCTTTGTCAATATGATTATCGGCGTGCTCTACGGCGGAATTGCCGGGTATTTCGGCGGGACGGCAGATTTGATTATGATGCGGATTGTGGATATTCTTTCGGGGATTCCCAGTTTGATTTACCTGATTTTAATTATGATGTTTTTGGGCAATACCATGAGCAGCATCCTCCTTGCGATGTGTCTGACCTTCTGGATTACAACGGCGCGTATGGTGCGCGGGCAGATTCTTACGCTTCGGGAACAGGACTTTGCCCTGGCAGCGAAGGTGTGCGGGCTGAACAAGTGGCAGATTTTAATTCACCATTTAATCCCCAACAGTATCGGTACCATTATTGTTACGGTGACTTTTTTAATTCCCAGTGCCATCTTCCAAGAAGCCTTTTTAAGCTTTTTGGGGATTGGGATTCAGGTGCCGCAGGCAAGCTGGGGAACCCTGGCAAATGATGCGATTGAATATTTATTCACCTGCCCGTATCAGATGTTCTTCCCGGCGGCGGCGATCAGCCTTACGATTTTTGCGCTGAATTTTATCGGCGACGGACTCAGGGATGCACTGGACCCGAGATTAAAGAAGTAGCCGGCAGGTTTGTTTGTGAAAAATTTCCTGCTGCGGTAAACCATGCAGACAATAACCATTTCTTTGACATGATAGAAGAGTTAGGAGAGCAGTTTTGACTTCGGATAATGTTTTACTTCAAATTAAAAATTTAAAGACAGGATTTCACACGGGCGACGGTTATGTGCAGGCGGTCCGGGGCGTAAGCTTTTATGTGGATCGCGGCGAAAGGCTGGGCATTGTGGGTGAGTCCGGGTGCGGAAAGTCGGTGAGTATGCTTTCTATTATGCATCTTCTGGAGGACAATGCCGACTTAAACGTGGACGAGATTATGTTTGACGGCGAGGATCTGGCGAAGAAATCCGTAAAGGAGATGCGAAAATACCAGGGCAATGAGATTTCTATGATTTTCCAGGACCCTATGACCAGTTTAAACCCTTTGTTTACGATTGGCGAACAGATTTGCGGCCCGTTAAGGCGGCATTTGAAAATGAGTAAGGCCCAGGCTCGGGAGAGGGCGCTTGAGGTCTTAAACCAGGTGGGGATTCCTGCACCGGAAAAGAGGATTCACCAGTATCCGCACGAGCTTTCCGGCGGGATGCGCCAGAGGGTGATGATTGCCATTGCCATTGCCTGCAATCCCAAGCTTTTAATTGCCGACGAGCCGACGACGGCGCTGGATGTGACGATCCAGGCGCAGATTCTGGAACTGATGCAGAAGATGCGAAAGCAGTACGCTATGTCCCTGATCTTAATTACCCATGATTTAGGGGTGATTGCCAGTATGTGCACAAGGGTGATTGTGATGTATGGTGGAATTATCGTGGAAGAGGGGGATGTGCGGGATATCTTTTACCGGACGGCCCATCCCTACACGAAGGGGCTTTTGGAGTCCATCCCCAAGGCAAACGGGGAAAAGCTGGTGCCGATTTTCGGGACGCCGCCGGATTTGTTAAATCCCCCGGCAGGCTGTCCGTTTGCTGCCCGCTGTCCCTATGCGATGAAGCTCTGCCATGCTTATCAGCCGGAACTGGGCGAGGTCGAGGAAGGGCATAAGAGCGCCTGCTGGCTTCACCATCCGCAGGTGAAAAAGAACATCGAGGTTCCTGATCTGGCAAAACGTAAACAGGCAGGGGAGCTAAAGGCACAAGGTAAGGAAAAAGAAGGCGGGGTGAAGCTGTCATGAGTATTAGCAGTAACCGGGAAACTTGCCTGGAGGTAAAGAACTTAAAGAAGTATTTTGAATTAAAGACCGGGTGGTTTCAGAAGCCGAATATCTTAAAGGCTGTAGACGATGTATCGTTTTCGATTGCCAAGGGAGAAACGATGGGTCTGGTGGGGGAATCCGGGTGCGGAAAGACCACCATCGGGCGGACGGTTCTTAAACTCTATGAACCGACGGACGGGCAGATTCTTTACCAGGGTGCAGAGATTACGCGGCTGAAGGATAAGGAGATGCAGGCATTCCGGCGGAAGATGCAGATGATTTTCCAGGACCCCTATACCTCGCTTGATCCGCGGAAAAATGTTATGGACATTATTGCCGAACCAATTCGGTTTATGAAACTAAAGCAGGGAAAGGATGTCGGGGACAGGGTTCGCGAACTGGTGGAACTGGTGGGCTTAAAACCGGACCATATCAACCGCTATCCGCACGAGTTTTCCGGGGGGCAGCGGCAGAGAATCGGTATTGCCCGCGCCCTGGCGGCAGAACCGGAGTTCATCGTCTGTGACGAGCCGATTTCGGCGCTGGATGTTTCGATTCAGGCACAGATTATCAATATTTTAGAGGAACTGCAGGAAAGGTATAAGTTTACCTATCTGTTTATCTCGCATGATTTGGCGATGGTTCGGCATATTTCCAACCAGATCGGCGTGATGTACCTGGGGAATCTCTTAGAGTATGCCCAGGCGGATGAACTTTACGAAAATATGCTGCATCCCTACACCAAGGCGCTGATTTCGGCAGAACCGATTGCCGACCCGGATCTGGCGGCGGCAAGCCAGAGGATTGTGCTGGAAGGGGATGTGCTTTCACCGATTAATCCAAAGGATGAGTGTCCGTTCTGCTCGCGCTGCCCTTATGTAAAGGATGTGTGCAGGCAGGCAAAGCCGGAATTAAAGAAGGTGAATGAGAAACATTATGTGGCATGTCATCTGCTGTAAGCGGACGGGTTACTGAACATTCGTTTCTTTGAACGTGTGAACAGCAACGAAAACGCAGGTAAACGCTAATCCGGCGGAATAAAAAAGCGCACCAGGCGGTATCTGCCGCTATTGCGATAAATGAAAAAAACAGGAGGAAACAATTATGAGAAAAAGATGGTTATCAATGGCTTTGGCTGCTGTGATGACAGCTTCTTTACTTGCCGGCTGCGGCGGCGGTGGCTCCACAGCGGCTACGACGGCAGCAGGGGAGGAAACGACGATGGCTGCCGGTTCTGAGGCAGGCTCCGAGGCAGCGGGCGGTGAGGAAACACCGGCAGGAGAGGAAGCAGCGGATCGGGGAAACAGTATCGTTTATGCGATTGATGCTGAACCGGAAACCTTAGATCCGGGGATGTGCAACTATAATAAGTCATCTGCAGTGCTTTTAAACCTGTTTAACGGCTTATATCGTTTTTCCGATGACGGAAGTAATGTAGAACCGGCGATGGCAGAGGGCCACACGGTTTCCGACGACGGTCTGGTTTATACCTTTACCTTAAGGGACGGCTTAAAGTGGTCGGACGGCTCTGCGCTGACGGCTGCTGACTTTGAATATTCCTGGAAGCGCGAACTTGACGCTGAGCTGGCTTCTCCGGCAGCATGGAATCTGTTTGATATTGTGAATGCAGAAGAGTACAATAACGGCGAGTGCTCTGCCGATGAAGTCGGTGTAAAGGCCGTGGACGATAAGACACTGGAAGTAACCTTAAAGAATCCAACCGCATACTTTATCAGCCTGACTGCTTCGGCAAACTGGGCACCGGTAAAGAAGGATGTGGTTGAAGGTGCGGATTCTTGGGTAAAGAGCGCGGATACCTATGTGTGCAATGGCCCGTTTATGCTGCAGGAGATTAAGCCGCAGGCAGGCTACACCCTGGTAAAGAACCCGGAATATTTTGATGCGGAGAACGTAAAATTAGACAGCGTGGAGATTGCTATTATTGAGCAGGCGGAGGCTGCATTGTCCGCTTATAATGCAGGCGATATCGATGTTATGATTGGGAATTCTGTAGGAACACAGGCGATGGCGCAGTATCAGGGGAGCGAAGAACTGAGCGCCCATGACTTAATCGGAACCTCTTACTTTGACTTTAACTGTTCAAAAGACTATATGACGCCGGAGGTAAGAAAGGCGCTGTCCATGGCGATTGTAAGAAATACGGTCAATGACGTGGCAGTTCCTTCCAAGCCCAAGTCTGCATTTGCCTTCGTTCCTTATGGAATCCCTTATGGCGATGATGCCACTCCATTCCGCGATAAAGTCGGTGCAGAATTAATTAAAGAGGATGTAGAGGCAGCAAAGCAGCTTCTTTCCGATGCCGGTTATCCAAACGGCGAAGGTCTGCCTACCTTACAGTTTATTATTACCAATACCCAGGAAAATAAGGATAAGGCGCAGGTAATGCAGGCCATGTGGAAGGACAGCCTGGGCGTAGAGTGCGAGATTGTTACCTTTGAGTCCAAGGTATACTGGGATGAGCACAGCGCAGGAAACTTTGATATTGCCTTTGACGGCTGGACCGGGGATTACTTAGACCCGAATTCCGTATTAAATATCTTTAACAAAGGACGTATGGAAAAGGAATGCCGCTGGCAGAGCGATGCTGCATTAAAATATGACGAATTGTTAAATAAGGCAGCAGCAAGCGCAGATAACAATGAACGTATGGAAATCTTTACCGAGTGCGAGCAGATCTTAATGGATGAGATGCCGGTACTTCCTCTGTACTACCGGAATACCATGGTATTATCCAAACCGCATGTCAAGGGCTTTACCGTAGACTTTGGCGCACATCCATTGTTCAGATGTGTTTCTGTGGAATAATATCGGCAGAAAGACTGCGGCAGTGTGATCCGGCTGCGGTAAGACGGTAAAGCTGCTGCAGGAAGAGAGGAAAAGTTATGCAGGAAATCATTTACCCCGAACGGTTGAAACGGGGAGATAAGGTCGGGCTGGTTGCACCGGCCTTTCCTGTTTCTAAGGAGCGGACAGAACTCTGCGTAAAGGCCATCGAGGAACTGGGGCTTAAGGTGGAACTGGGAGCGCGGATGGAGCAGGACGGATGGATTCTGGAACATTTTAAAGAAGGAGATCGCCGGAAATGGGCGGGGGTGAAGGGGTATCTGGAAACCTTTTACCTGGCAGGAAGGCCCGAGAGCCGGGCAGAAGATATTCACCGGATGTTTGCTGACCCGGAGATTAAAGGAATTATCTGTGCGCGTGGCGGCTATGGAAGCGCACAGGTGATGCCGTTTCTGGATAAGGAAATCGTTGCAGGAAATCCGAAGATTTTTCTGGGATTTTCGGACATTACCAATATCTTAAACTGGATAAATCAGTCATGCGGGTTCGTGGCCTACCATGGGCCGATGGCTTCATCCAATATGGTTGATCCGCCGATGGATGCCTATACAAGGTCGGCGCTTGAACAGGCAGTGTTTGCGGACTGGGAGGAACTGGAATTTAAAAACCCCGAGGGCGACGAACCGGAGGTGATAGTGCCGGGAAGAGCCGAGGGGCGGCTGGCCGGGGGCAATGTTACCGTCTTTGCCCGGACACTGGGAACCTTTTATCAGCCGGATGTGCGGGGAAGGATCTTGTTTCTGGAAGATGTGTCCGAGCAGGTGGCTTCCCTGGATATGTATTTTGCCCAGATGGAAAATGCGGGAATCTTTGACCAGGTAAGCGGAATTTTATTCGGTGATTTTAATGAATGTGAAAATAAGTATGAGGAAAGCTATAAGGTGGAAGAACTTCTGCGGGATCGGTTTTCTTCCAAAAAGATTCCTGTACTTGCCGGTCTGCGCTGCGGCCACCGCGCCGTAACCGGAACCCTGCCCATGGGTGCCTGGTGCGCGATGGACGCGGAGGCGGGGAAGGTGAGGTTTTTACGCCGGTAGGAAGCCGTGGCGTACCTTAACGATTTCCCCGTTTTTCATATAAACTCTGGGAGGCCGCCTGGTCAGCCGGGAAACGATATCATTTTTATTCGTTTCGGCGAGAAGGGCGGCTTCCTGAATACTCATCGTATTTCCGGTTCCGTCCCCGTAGATAATGACCTCATCGCCCACCTGGGCTTTAGGAACTTCGCTTAAATCAACCATGCACTGATCCATGCAGATCACCCCTACAATCGGAGCCCGTTTTCCATGGATGCTAACCCAGCCTTTTCCCCGAAGGTTTCGCGGATAACCGTCGGCATAGCCAAAGGGGAGGGTGGCAATCCGGGTGTCTTTTTCGGCCCTCCAGGTAAAGTCGTAGCTGACCCCTTCCCCGGCCCGGACGGGTGAGATATGGTTAATCCGGCTTTTCATGGAGATGGCTTGAAGAATATCTAATTCTCTCTTATGGAATCCTTTCAGCCCATAGAGAATTGCCCCGGCCCGAATCCCATCCATCCGGTACTGCGGATAATCCACTCCCGCGATAGAGTCGGCGATGTGCCAGCAGGGGATGTGGATTTTTCTTTTTTCCAGCGCTTCCCTGACGGAAAGAAAAAGCTGAAACTGTCTTTCATTGGTGGTATCGTCTAAGAGAACCAGATGGGTAAAAATCCCGTCAATAAGGATATGGGGAAGATGCGCGATGGCCTCTATCTGGTTAATACTTTCCTCATTGACCAAAAATCCCAGGCGGTGGAAGCCCGTATCAATTTTTATATGGATGTGGGCTGTCTGCCTGTGTTTTGCCGCCGATTGACTTAAAGCGGCTGCCTGTTCAAAGGTATCGATGGTCTGGATAAGGTGATACTGTAAGACATCGTCAAAATACTCGCTCCGGGTAAGTCCCATCAGCAGAACAGGGTAGTTTGGGAAATGCTGCTTTAACTCTATTCCTTCCGAGAGCGTGGCAACGCAGAGCAGGTCGGCACCATTTTCCATAAGCACCGGGGCAAGGGCAACAGCGCCGTGACCATAGGCGTCGGCTTTAACTACGGCACCGATGGCTGTGCCGGGCCCGCACATGCTGCGGATGGCGCGGATATTATGTTCTATGCGATCGAGATTAATTTCGATATAGGTTTCCCGCAGTAAACTTTGATGTTCCATAAACGATTTCCTCCTGTGCAGGTGATAGGTTACTGTTCATAGGTTCACAGCAATGATTATTTCATCAGACATTGGCTTTGGGGTGCCGCAGTGTATTGGTTAAGCGTTTTTCTTTTTTAATTCTCCAAAATGCTTTGTGCCTTCTAAGAGGTCACGGGTAATCAGAATCTTCCGGTATAAGACCTTTGCTGAGGATAAGGGCAGGAACAGGAATCTAAAGAACCTTTCGCATAAACATTTCCATCGGCTGTTCTAAGGGTGTGTTATTCAGTAAAAGAGCGCCGCATTCGATATAACCTAATTTTCGGTACAGATGCTGGGCTTCTTCATTCACCTGTGTGGATAAAAGAACCATGGAATAGCCTTGTTTTTTCATCTCTTCTTCCCATGCTTTCATTGCTTTTGACGCAATTTTCTTATTTCTGTGGGTTTCTATAACATAAATAAAATTAAGGAAGGGAAGATTATCCCATAAAATACAGTAATGCATAAGTCCTACCCGTTGATGTCCCTCCCGAAAAATATATCCCGTTTTTGTACAGACATGGTTTTGATACTGTAATTCGCTTAGATGAGCATCGATTCCCATGGCAAAGTCCTTGTCCGTTTCCTGCATAAGCTTCATATCGAATTTTTCTTTTGCCTGTCTGGCTTGTTTTTGGCGTTCCCTTCGTTTTTGTTTCGCCCGTTCTTCCCTCAGATAAAGCTGATGTCTTTCCGCGAGAAATTCATAATAATACCGCTCCAGTACATTTACGGCAATTCCTCTGGTGTAATAGGTGTGTGCAGCAGATGAAAGCTGTTCGTCGATGACAGCGTAGGAGCCGCTGATGGAGGGTTTTCCTGTTTTTGAGGAAATAGTAAACACATTGTCCTGACACACGATCTGCCCGACATGGTAGTCTGGGGGAAGAGGGAGGGCGCTGCTTTCGATTTCGGAAATTCGGCAGCGGTCACCTGGCTTAACATCTGCGGGAATCAGGTACAGCACTTCGATGCTCTGTTTTTCTTCATTCATTTCCCAATCTTCTGCAGCCAGGATTCCCGAGGAAGAAATACAGGCCCGGGCTTTTCCTACAGCGATAATATTTTCATGTTCATCAAGGGCTGCGAGGATTTCTTTTTCGCCAAGAAAGAGAACATTGGAGGATTTCCATTCATTTTTACTTTTTAAGAGTGCGCTGATAAAATCCATATCTGCTACCTTACTTTCTTTGTTCATTGTCTGTGATTGTTGGTTATGATTGTTTTATTATACAGCACCTGTCTGTAAAATGGAATTGTTTTGGAATGATAATTTTTGGATGATAAATTTAGAATGACAGCGAAGAATGACGGTAATGGAATGACGGTGATAAAAAAAGATTGTATGTGAAAGAAAAACTATGGTACAATATCTAAGGAAAGTATCAGATTCAGCGTAATAAAAAAGAGCAGATATATTCACTGCTCTGAATTTGATTCTTTCC
>ERZ808037.777-NODE-777-length-25927-cov-4.843907_pt1 | contig 25927 bp, 29 predicted proteins | sample MGYA00380190_ERZ808037 | MGnify/ENA primary metagenome ERZ808037 (study PRJEB31490, sample SAMN06133399) | mouse gut metagenome | isolation source: J9 | host: mice | place: China: Chengdu | collected 2015-05 ... | reverse complement strand
TGGTTTGGCGGAAATGCTGAAGTGCCATACAATAACTTCATCAAAGCACTCCTTCTGAATGATGTGGATGGAATGAATGAATTTATAAACCAGGTTGCACTGCACAGCTTTTCGAGCTTTGATATTGCAAAAAGTGCATCAAATGACGATGCACCCGAACGGTTTTACCACGGTTTTGTACTGGGACTGATGGTTGAACTTGCCGGAAGGTTTGAGATTACCTCAAACAGAGAAAGCGGGTTCGGCCGCTATGATGTGATGCTGATTCCTAAAAACAGAGAGCGAGACGATGCATACATCATTGAGTTTAAGGTGCACAAACCTTTGAAGGAAAAAGACCTTGAACAGACGGTCGCAAATGCTCTTACCCAGATTGAAGAAAAGCAGTATGATGCCAAGCTGGCCGCAGACGGATTTTCTCCAGAGCAGATTCATAAATATGGGTTTGCATTCAGAGGAAAAGAATGCCTGATAGGATAAATTCATAAAAACCTCCAAAGTATAAAAGGAGCGGTCTCGGAAACTCTTTAAGCCCTTGACATATAAGTCAAAACGCGCCCCTTGTAGTTAAGGAGCGTCTGTGCCCACGCACAGCACTAAACTACAAGGAGGTGTACTTTATGATCAAGTACTGGCAGTCCATGCAAGATTACAAGTACTTTCTCACCGAATCCAAAGTCCATTTCGATTCCTCTGAAAGAAACCGGCTCCATACGGAGCTTTGGAAACCATGGCAGAAGCTCCGGCTTTTCGATACCGATAAGGCCATGGAGTTCCTTTTGCCCTTTTACTCCAACACTGGCTGTCCTGCAGGAACTGGCCGGGCGTTACGGTGGAAAAGAAGGAAGGAAAGTTAAAAAAGCATGACGGCGTGACCGTCACCGACCTTCCCGGTATTTATTCCCTTTCCCCTTATACATTGGAGGAAGTGGTGGCAAGAAATTATCTCATCAGCGAGCGCCCTGATGCGATTCTGAATCTGGTTGACGGTACAAATTTGGAGAGAAACCTTTATCTGACGACACAGCTTACCGAGCTTGGCATCCCTGTGGTTGTAGCTGTCAACATGATGGATGTGGTGGAGAAAAACGGCGATAAGATAAACATAGGGGAATTATCGAGGGCGTTAGGGTGTAAGGTAGTCGAAATTTCCGCCTTAAAAGGAAACGGAATCATGGAAGCTGCAGAGGCCGCAATCAATGCGGCAAAGAACGGCAAGACTGTTCCGATGCATACTTTTGCAGGAACCGTAGAACATGCCCTTGCCCATATTGAGGAGGCGGCGGTACACGGACTGCCGGAGGAACAGCAGCGCTGGTATGCCATCAAGCTGTTTGAGCGGGATGATAAAGTTTTGGAGCAGCTGAACCTGAGTGAGTCTGTCCTTTCCCATATCGAAACGGACATTAAGGCTGCCGAGGAGGAGATGGATGACGACGCGGAATCCATCATCACCAATGAGCGGTATATTTATATCGGAAGCATTATCAAGGGATGTCTGAAAAAGAAGTCGGCGGGAAAGATGACAAATTCGGACAAAATTGACAGGATTGTGACAAACCGTTTTCTGGGGCTTCCGATTTTTGCGGCGATCATGTTTCTTGTGTATTATATTTCCATGGTGACGGTGGGGGCCTCCGCCACAGATTGGGCAAATGACGGACTGTTCGGCGACGGTTGGCATCTGCTTGGCATCGGATCTCCCGCTTATGAAGATGCGGCGGGAGAATATGGCGACGCAGCGCTGATCGTGGATGGCTATGATGCTTATGTGGAAGAAAACGGCACCGCGCCCACGGGCGATTTCCCTTATGAGGTGGCGGATGATGAAACGCTGGAAGTGACGGTGGAGACGGCTTCCCTTGCGGATTACGAGGCTGCGCTTGCAGTGATGGAGCAGTATGGTGACGAGCCTGATCCGGCGGCTTACGGCGTATGGGTTCCGGGCATTCCGGTTCTTGTAGGAAATGCGTTGGAAGCGGCAGGTGCGGCAGACTGGCTTGCAGGGCTGATCAATGACGGTATTGTAGCCGGTGTGGGCGCGGTGCTTGGCTTTGTGCCGCAGATGCTTGTTCTGTTCCTGCTTCTTGCCTTTTTGGAGGCGTGCGGCTATATGGCGCGTATCGCATTTGTACTGGATCGGATCTTCCGCAAGTTCGGATTGTCCGGCAAGTCCTTTATTCCGATGCTCATTGGTACCGGCTGCGGCATTCCGGGTATCATGGCGTCGAGGACAATTGAAAACGAGCGTGACCGCAGAATGACAATTATGACAACTACCTTTATCCCCTGTGGTGCGAAGGTTCCCTTTATCGCCATGGTGGCGGGCGCAATCTTCGGCGGCTCTGCATGGGTGGCAACGAGCGCGTACTTTGTAGGCATGGCGGCAATCATTATTTCCGGTATCATGTTAAAGAAAACGAAAATGTTTTCCGGCGACCCGGCTCCTTTCGTTATGGAGCTTCCGGCTTACCATATGCCCACGGTGGGCAATGTGCTGCGCTCCATGTGGGAACGCGGGTGGTCCTTCATCAAGAAGGCGGGCACGATTATTCTGCTTTCCACTATCGTTATTTGGTTTACGACATACTTTGGATTTACTGCGGAAGGCTTCCGGATGCTTGGCGAGGAGGAAATGGATCAGTCACTTCTTGCGGCGGTCGGCAGTGCGATTGCATGGATTTTCATACCGCTTGGATGGGGCAACTGGCAGGCGGCAGTGGCGTCCATCACGGGTCTTGTGGCGAAGGAAAATATCGTTGGTACAATGGGTATCCTCTATCCCGGCGGATGGTCTGAGATTGGCGCAAACTTCAGTCAGGTTGCGGGATATTCCTTTCTGGTGTTCAATCTTCTGTGTGCGCCCTGCTTTGCGGCGATTGGCGCCATCAAGCGGGAGATGAACAATGCGAAATGGACGTGGTTTGCGATTCTGTACCAGTGCGGATTGGCTTATGCGGTGGCGCTGATGGTTTATCAGATTGGTTCGGCATTTACAGGAAACCTGAATGTCATTGGTCTGCTTGCGGCCATCGTAATTCTTGGCGGCATGATCTATATGCTGTTCAGACCGTATAAAGAGGCGACAAAACTGACAACAAATATGAAACTGAAAATGGCGAAGTAACGGCGCGAAAAGCGTTTTTAATGGCGTCCCGCTATAATACGGGGCGTCAGGTTTCGTCTTTAGATTTGTAACAGGGAAACAGGAGGAATTTCAATGCTGACATGGCTTATGGAAAATATGGTGACAATCATCATCAGTGCGGTTTTAGTTCTTGTGGTGGCGGCGATTATTGTCAGTATGGTACGCGGTAAGAGAAAAGGAAAATCATCCTGCGGGTGCGCAAACTGCCCGGCGGGCAGTTCGTGTGCGATGAATGGCGCCTGCCATCCGGCAAAGCCGGAAACTATGGGAAAATAAGAACTGAAAGATAGAGGAAGGTTATAAATTATGGAGAGACACCGATTCTGGGCATGGGCGATGATCGCCTGCCTTTTTATGACGTTATATACCGGTTATAAACACCAGTAATAGCACGAGAAGAGCTTCTAAAGACGTCCCGCCATTGGCAAGGCAGGAAGCGGAGCAGATGTTTTCTGGCGAGGAAGACTGGGAAGAAGAAACGGCTCCTGTGGAAAAGGATCATCTGACGGAAACGAACAATTTCACGGAAACGGGCGTTTCCGGGGAACAGGACATATGAAGTTCGTGATCTGCCATGACATTCCGGGGCGTCTGCGGATACGGGCGCTGCAGTCCCATGAAATGACATGCAGCGAAGCGGATACATTGGAGTACGCCCTGTCCGCGCTGTCTGGCGTGACAAAAGTGTCCGTACAGAGGCGGACTGCGGGCGTGACGGTATGTTATGGCGGAGACAGGGCGGAGCTGATACAAAACCTGCGGGCATTTTCCTATGGAAACGTGACGGTTCCGGAAAATGTTCTGCAGCATTCCGGCAGGGAGCTGAATGAAGCGTATAAAGAAAAGCTGATTGGCAAAGTCATCCTCAGATATGGCAGCATGGCAGTTATCCCCTATCCCGTCAGGGCGGGGATTGCTACAGTGAGGTCACTGCGCTATATCGGGCTAGGGATCAAAACGCTCTGCCGGGGAAAACTGGAGGTGCCGGTCCTGGACGCAACCGCAATCGGCGTTTCGGTACTGCGCGGCGACATGAAAACGGCAGGCTCCATCATGTTCCTGCTTGGGATTGGCGAGCTTCTGGAAGAATGGACGCATAAAAAATCGGTAGGCGATCTGGCAAGGAGCATGTCCCTCAATATCAGCAAGGTATGGCTGCGCAGGGACGGGCAGGAGATACTGGCGCCGGTGTCCGATATCGCAGTCGGTGATGAAATCGTGGTGCGCATGGGCAATGTGATTCCTTTTGACGGCGCGGTGCTTTCGGGAGAAGGGATGGTCAATCAGGCATCCCTGACGGGGGAATCCGCGGCGGTCTTTAAGCAGGCGCATGGATATGTGTATGCGGGAACCGTGCTGGAGGAAGGCGAGCTGTCCGTCCGCGTGGAAACTGTGGGCGGGGCAAGCCGTTTTGAGCGGATCGTCACGATGATTGAGGAGTCGGAGAAGTTAAAATCTTCTTTGGAAGGGAAGGCTGCACATCTGGCAGACCGGCTGGCGCCCTATATGCTGCTTGGAACTGGCGGCGTTTATGCCCTTACCCGGAATATCACAAAGGCGCTGGCGGTGCTGATGGTGGACTTTTCCTGCGCATTAAAGCTGGCGATGCCGATTTCTGTGCTTTCGGCGATACGGGAGGCAAACGAACACCGCATTACGGTCAAGGGCGGGAAGTTTCTGGAGGCGCTTGCCAAGGCGGACACGATTGTTTTTGACAAGACAGGAACGCTGACGGAGGCGAAGCCGGTGGTGGCGGAGGTGGTGGCTTTTCTGGGGGACGAACCGGATGAACTGTTAAGGACCGCGGCTTGTTTGGAGGAGCATTTTCCTCATTCGATGGCGCATGCCGTGGTGGAGGCTGCAGGGCAGAAGGATTTGGAACACAGCGAGATGCATTCCAGGGTGGAGTACATTGTGGCGCACGGGATTTCTTCCCGCATCGGGGAGCAGAAAGTCATCATCGGGAGCTATCATTTTGTCTTTCAGGACGAACAGTGCACCATTCCCGAAGGGATGCAGGAGCGGTTTGACTCCCTGCCGGCGGAAAATTCCCACCTGTATATGGCGGTCGATTCCGTACTGGCGGCGGTGATCTGTATTGAAGATCCCCTGCGGGAAGAAGCGGCGGATGTGGTCAGCGCACTACGCGAGTGCGGGATAAAAAAGATTGTGATGATGACGGGCGACAGCGAGCGAACAGCCCGCGCCATTGCGGAAAAAGTCGGTGTTGACGCGTATTATTCGGAAGTGCTGCCAGAGGACAAGGCGCGCTTTGTGGATTCGGAAAAAAGAGCCGGAAGAAAGGTTGTCATGGTCGGGGACGGCATCAACGATTCCCCGGCGTTGTCGGCGGCGGATGTGGGCATTGCGGTCAGCGACGGGGCGGAAATTGCAAGGGAGATTGCGGACATTATGATCGGTGCAAATGATTTATACGGACTTGTGAAGCTGAAAAAGCTGAGCAATGCATTGGTCGGGAGGATTCACGGGAATTACAGGGTGATTGTCGGTTTCAATACAGCGCTGATCCTGCTTGGTGTTGGTGGATTTTTGCAGCCCGCATCCTCGGCGCTTTTGCACAACACTTCGACGCTGGCAATCAGCCTGAAAAGTATGCAGGATTTATTGTAACAGTTAGCCACGCCCTAAAATGGACAGGATGCATTTTTTCATTGCCTCATAGCTTTCCGGGGTGATGTCATGCTCCATTTTACAGGCATCGCCCGCCGCAATCACGGGGTCAACGCCAAGATGGACCAGCCAGTCCGTCAGCAGGGTGTGGCGTTCATAGACGCTTTCTGCGATTTTTCGCCCTTCGTCTGTCAGATGGAGAAAACCTTCTTCCGAAACGGTGATGTATCCGCGGTTTTTCAGGTTTTTCACGGCAACGCTCACGCTTGGCTTTGAAAAATCCAGCTCGGTCGCCACATCAATGGAGCGCACCACGGAGAGGCGGCTGCTTAAGATTAATATTGTTTCAAGGTAATCCTCAAGAGATTCCTCGGCTTTGTGTCGGATATAACTCATGGTATCACTATACTCCTTTCCGGGTTTAGAACCTGCCCATAAATTAATCCTAACACTTTGGGGAGGGCGGCGCAAGGTCTGACGGCAAAAAAGGATGTCATTAAACTTTTATGACTTTTATGACAGAGGAATGAATTGGAAATATTTGCGGCATTGAAGAGTGTGCCGCATTTTTGAAAAGCACTGGTTAGATTTTGCTAACCCGAAAGGAAAGAGAGGGATTGTTTATGGTTAAGATTACAGTGGGTATTGACGGTATGGCGTGCGGGATGTGCGAGGCGCATATTAACGAGGCGGTGCGCAACGCCTTTCCGGTAAAGAAAATGACCAGTTCGCACACAAGGAAAGAAACCGTCATCCTGGTGGAGAGGGAGATACCCGAACCGGCGCTTCGCAAAGTCATTGCGGAGGCAGGGTATGATGTAATGAGCGTGAACTGGGCGCCGTATGAGAAAAAGGGGCTGTTTTCGAGAAAGTAGCGCAGGAAAGGAGGTGCAGGCTTGAAACAGAAAAAATCGGTGGAGGATTATCTGAAAACAATCTATATCCTTTCCAAAAATAAGGACGTGCACGGGGCGGATATTGCAAGGGCAATCGGCGTTTCGCGGCCGACTGTCTGCGTGTCCTTGAAGGCGCTGGAGGAGGAAGGCTATATTCTCATGGATGATGCGCGTGAAGTCCACCTGACGGAAAAGGGTATGCGGATTGCGGAAGAAACCTATGAACGGCACATATGTTACAGAGTGCGGCTGTTGCAGCTGCAACGGCTTTTCTGGTACTGGTTTTCTGCACTGAAATAAAGGCAGCCTGTCGTAAAAAGCTGAGGCAGGACAAAAAACGATAAGGCAATACATGACGGATATATGGGGGCAAAAATGAAGATCTATACATTTGGGAAAAAGGAAAATCCGGTGGTCATGCTATTGCCGGGAACCTGCTGTCACTGGAAAAGCTTTGAAGGAGTTATCCCAAAGCTGTCGGAAAACTTTTACGTTTTATGCGTATCCTATGACGGTTTTGACGAAACAGAGCATAACGCATTTGTTTCCATGCAGGATGAGGCGGAGAAAATCGAAGACTGCATAAAAGAAAATCTGAACGGAGCGTGGAGAACAAAGATGCGTCAAAGGAAAAGCAACGGCATTTGGAGGGACAGATCCTGCCGGGAATTGCGGTCTACGAAACGCTGAAAACCGTTATGACGCCGGAAGAGGCTTTCAGGACAGTACATGGTTATGTGGAGGCTTATGCGCTGTCGGCACGGAAAATGCTTGTCGGACTGCTGCGCCTGCCGGGACTGTACCGTCTGATTCCCGGTATTTCTGCGAGGATGGTGCACAAAATATTTGGTGGGGCGGCGGGGTTTGCCGCCAAAAAATACCGGACTGTGGGCGGCGTCATGCGGATTGATATGGTGAAATGCCCTTAGGAACTGTAGAAAAATAACTGACGCATCTTGACTTGGCTATTTCTCCGATTATGCATGCCCAAAAGCCTTGGAGGAGAGGCGATATTTTATGACGGAATGATCACCTGCTCCACGCTGCCCGGAAAGGCAGTCTGTAAGCTGGTGTGGAATATGAATAAAAGGAAAAACGACCGCTATCTGGGGCTTGCGCTTTCGGGAATACCGAAAGATTTTTCCGGGAAAATGCTGGAGGTTCCGGTGGGAACGGGCGTGCTTAGCATGCCGGTGTATGAAACGCTGCCGGATGCGGATATCACCTGCTTGGATTACTCCCCGGATATGATGGAGAGGGCAAAGCGGCATACTGCGAGGTTTTCAGGGTCTTAAAGCCGGGAGGAATATTTTGTGGCTGTTTTTATGTCAAAGGCGAGAATAAGCGCAGTGATTGGTTTGTGGATAAAATATATACGCCGAAGGGTTATTTTACGCCGCCTTATGAAACGGCAGGCAGTCTGGAAATGAGGCTGAAAGGTATGTATCGGAAAGCGGAGGTGAAAACAGTAGAAGGCATGGCGGCTTTCCGGTGCAGGAAGGGAAAAGCAGATGCGCAAGGTTGAAGATAAATCCAAAGAGGAAATTGTAAAAATCGGCAGAAAAATCGGAGCAGCGTTTGCCGAGGCGGAGAAGAAAAATATTCCCTGTGTCCTTGATACCGATACGCCGCTGAAAGTAAAAAAATATATTCACTGCGGTATGAAGCTTTGCGGCGAGAAAAAATTAAAGCACGGCATTTCGCTGTATACAATGGCATATAACGTGCCGGCAGAAAAGAGAGGCTGTATATGAAATACACAGGAATGCCCATGGGTATGTGGACTTTGTTTTCAAAATCATTTGAACAGAATCTCGTCACGGTGTTTGGACTTGACAGATACTCGGCAGGGACGGTCAAAGCAAAGGCAAAGCCAAAGTACAAAGAGATTATTGCCGGACTGCCGGAATTTGAAAAAGCAGACCGTTTCAAAATGAATATCGTAAACTGCGCCCTGCTTGCTGCCTTTGTGCTGAATATGCCAGAGCGTCCCGATGTAGAACGGCTGACAGGGTATTATGCCGGCTCCATGATGACTCCTGCTATGAAATGGTTCTGCCGTAAGAGCGGAAAATCCAAGCTCACCGAAAAGGATATTTCCTCAATGAAAGCCGCCGGACGGTTAAGGGCTGCGGACAGAAATCCCTATTCGTGGAATATGGAGTTTCTTCCTTACCCGGACGGCAACGGCTATGAAGCCCGATTTACTGCCTGCGGCATCTGCACCCTGATGCGGGAGCTGGAACTTTATGACCTTGTCTTTGCCTTGTGCCGTCTGGATTATACTATGGCCGAGGCGGGCGGGATCTCGGATTTTGTCCGGGAGTATACACTGGCTTCGGGCGGTCCGTACTGCGACTGCGGATATAAAAAGAGGTAGGAGATTATGAATAAGAACAAGGAACATCTTTCAGGGAAGAATCACCTCCCTTTGTATGGCGTAGGGCCGGTTTATGTGGCTGTGATTATCACGGTGACCATGGCGGGAATTTTTATTGAGTCAATTTAAGATAATTGCATATCTAAGGAACTGTTAAAGAATAACTTTTTAATAGTGCGCAGGATTTTTCTTTGAGTGGTGCTATCGGAGAAAAAGACAAACAATATGAAAACTTATTTTTGGACAGTTCCTTAGTTGCGTTAGCTCTATAAAATATTAGCTGATAAAAAAATCTACTCAATGTTCCTGCGCCCAGTTTCTACTCATAAGACACAATAAACTTAAAAGTTGTATTTAACCACCCGGCATCATCATTGAAACCCTCCACATAGAAGTAATAACTCCCATCTTGCTCTACTTCTATGGAAGCCGTATCGCCCTCTTGCCAAGTAGTGGTTTCTAATTCTAATTTTTCACCATTTTCATCAATAAGTCCTACATTGAATGTTCCAGATACCGAATCATTGTATTTAATATGAAAAATATCACCTTTGTTCATGGGAAAAATACACTTAGGATAAATAGTCATTTCATTTTTGTGGGTAATACCGCTAAGCGATACTTCTACATTTGCTTCAACAATTCTTGACGCAGTTTCTATAATCAATCCCTTTTCTTCTTCTGTAAGATTTTTCATATATTTACACTGTTCTGTGACATCTTCCATAAGTGTTTCCATATTGTCAAATGGTCCGACAGAGGTATAACTATCTTTTCGTACCAATACAAACATAATGTTTCCCGCAGAAACGGAAGCAAGGGGCTTGTCATCTTCTCCTGCACCATCACAAAAGATATAGTATACTCCATCTTCTGTTAATATTTCATTCAGTATTTCGCTGTTCACCCACGGTTTCATACCATTAGCAACAGAAGGGGCGGCGTATGCACCGGTTACAAAAAAGCAAACACAAGCAGCAACCGTAAAAATAGTAGTAATAGCAATAATCACTTTTGATTTTTCCCTAAATTTCATAATCGCACCTAACCTTTCTTTTAACTGTTCTGCTCCCTCTGTCAAAGTGACGGAAGCTAAAGAACTTTTGTAGAGATTGTTTGACTTCAAAAAGGAAATTAGTGTATCTCCATACTCACGTCTTGCGGTATCGTCAAGTACAGATATAACTTTTTCATCACATGACAATTCGCAGGATTTATTCACTTCCTTTTCCAGTAAATATACAAAAGGATTGAACCAATGGACGCACACAATAATCTGTATCAGCCATTTATAAAACATATCCCTCTGCTTGTAATGAATTAACTCATGCACAAAGATATAAGACAACTCTTTATCTTCCAATTCGTGGGTAGGTAAAATGATTCTTGGTCGAAAGAAACCAATCAGCATAGGGGAAGCAATCAGCGGATTACAGGATAGTTCTACCCTTGTCTTAATATTCAGTTTTTCGATACAATCAGATAGCAGATTCAAGATTTTTATATCCGATACTTCTTTATTTCCTGCTTTGATGTATTGGATAAAGCCTTGATAAACCGTTACTTTGCGGACAAATAAAACCATTGCCAATGCTGACCAGATAAAAAACAGGCAGACATATTTGTTAAATGGTTCACGCATGGCAGCGGTGGTTACTTCCCGGTTTGTCTGTATCGGCTCTGCTTTACTGTTACCCGTATCTGCGGGAACGGGTATATTGGGGCTTGTAGGGATTTCATTTGTTATTGCTGCTGTATCGAATTTTTCAAACAGACTTCCAATAATCGTAGTATCGGGAGTAAAGGGAAGCAGAAAACGCAAAGCAACAACTATCCAGATATAATACTGCCAACGCTTGCTGAATTTGTTTTTATACAGCGGCTTCAATCCCAAAATGAGAAGCAGTAACAGTGCGCCGGAAACAGACAACGACAATAATATTTTTATAAACTCATTCATTTTCTTTTCTCCAAAATGTTTCAATCTCTTTCAATTCGTCTGCCGAAAGAATATCCTGCCGCAACAAGGTTGATACTAAGTTTTTCACATTCCCGCCGTAGACTTTATCAAGAAAGCTGTGGGTCTGCATGGTCTGGTATTCTGCTTCTGTTACCGTAGCCACATACTCATTCTTCCTGCCGATTTTTTTCACTTTCAAGAATTTTTTTTCGCCCAGACGGGAAAGCAGCGTGAGTACGGTGTTGTTCTTCCATTCGTTTTTGTCTTTTTCCAATTCCTCCATAATAACGGAGTATAAAGCTGCTCCTCCATTCTTCCAAATGATTTTCATTAGTACCAATTCGGATTCAGAAATTTGCTGTGCCATTTTGTCCTCCTTTTATCTTAACACTTTGTGGGTATAAAAATATCTTAACACTCTGTGGGTGATAATGCAATACCCTGATGAGAATTTAATAATTCGTCTTTTTTGCGCCTGATAAGAGGAACATGAGCAACAACATCCAGACCAACACCACAGAACAATTAACGCCCTGTTTGTAAAAAGAAGCTACACTTTTTTCTTTTGATACAGATTGCGGCCTCATAACCCGTATAGTATACTGAAATTATCACGATTGGAACGAAGGGCAGTGCAGTGTGGCATGTTATTTTGGACTGCCGTATGACGGGGGAGTACATATGAAGATAAAGACCGCAAAAATGGGTTATGAGGAGGTGCTTGCGCTTCCGGCGTGGGAGCATGAGAAGCCGATCAGGCAGAGGTTGTTGTTCCGCATGATCCTGTTGCTGCTGTCCGTGTGGGATCTGTGGATGACAAGATTCACGTATCGGACGGTGGGACTTGAGAAGCTGGGCAAAGACGAACCCTGTCTGGTGCTGATGAACCATTCCAGTTTCATAGATTTGAAGATAGCGGCCAGACTTCTGGTCACGCGGCCTTTTCATGTCGTGTGCACATCGGATGGGTTTGTGGGGAAGCGATGGATGATGCGGCTGATCGGCTGCATTCCTACCAGAAAATTTATGATGGATGTGACGCTGGTGCGGGATATGGTCTATGTGGTCAGGGAATTAAAAAGCTCCATTTTGATGTTCCCGGAGGCGAGCTACAGCTTTGACGGCACGCAGACGCCCCTGCCGGAAAGCCTCGGCAAGTGTCTTAAACTGCTTAAAGTACCGGTGGTCATGATCCGGACAAACGGCGCTTTTGCCAGAGATCCGTTGTACAATAATCTGCAGCTGCGCAAAGTGCGGGTGTCGGCGGAGGTAGAATATCTGCTATCGCCGGAGGAGATCGCACGTAAGTCGCCGCAGGAGTTAAACGATATTCTGCAGGAGAAGTTTACCTTTGATTATTTCAGATGGCAGCAGGAAAATAAGATCAGGGTGGCAGAGCCTTTCCGGGCAGACGGTTTGAACAGGATGTTGTATAAGTGTCCCCGATGCAGGACGGAAGGCCGGATGCAGGGGCAGGGAACGAAGATTGGCTGCAGACAGTGCGGTGAAACCTATGAGCTGACAGAATACGGTTATCTGCAGGCGCATGAAGATAAGGACACAGAATCGGCATCGGGAGCGGAAACAGAGACATGCGGGCAGCTCCGGTTTACGCATATTCCGGACTGGTATCGGTGGGAACGGGAGTGCGTCAGACAGGAGCTGGAAGCAGGGACCTACAGACTGGAGGTTCCGGTTGCGATCTATATGCTGGTCAACATGGACTGTGTCTACCAGGTGGGAGAGGGTACACTGGTGCACACGAAGGAAGGCTTTCACTTGACAGGCTGTGACGGCAGGCTGGATTACAGACAGGAGCCGATGGCTTCCTACAGCCTGTATTCGGATTTCTACTGGTATGAGATCGGCGACGTTATCTGCATCGGCGACGCCAGGGCACAGTATTATTGCTTTCCGCAGAACTGCGGGGATATCGTGGCGAAGACCAGACTGGCCACGGAGGAGCTTTATAAGTTGACGCAGCGTAAAGAGGTAATGTGACAGATGAGCAGATTCTGCAGCAGGGAAGCCGCAGGCCGTGGTGTGATGTGACAGATGATACATTGTGGTTTCGCTTGTCGCCCAAAGCGGCCTGTGATACACTGGGAACGGGAGAAAGGAGCGTAAGAGTGTTGGGCAAATTTTTCAACGTGAATGGGGCTTGTAATCCGAATCTGCATTATATGGTAGACATTACAGATAAATTGATACAAATTAAGAACATGGTGGATGCCGGCCAGTATTTTATCATCAATCGGGCAAGACAGTACGGAAAGACCACGACTTTAAAGGAACTGGAAAAAAATCTGAAAACAGAATATATTGTGGTGAGTCTGGACTTTCAGATGCTGGGTGCGGCCAGTTTTCATACGGAAAATATATTCTCGCTGGCATTTGCAAGAATTTTTCTGCAGGCAGTGCGGAGACAGAAGAACGAGAATACAGACGAATACCAAAGGTTATTGTATGTTCTGGAAACGGCTGTTTTGGAGAAACGACAGGATTTTGTGCTGCAGGAGCTGTTCGAAATTATAAGTGATATTTGCGGTGCATCCTGTAAACCGATGGTACTGTTTGTGGATGAGGTGGACAGTGCCAGCAATAATCAGGTGTTTTTGGATTTCCTTGCGCAGCTGCGGGTCTATTATATAAACCGGGAACGGCTGCCGGCCTTTCAGTCTGTGATTCTGGCCGGAGTTTATGATGTAAAGAATCTGAAGCGGAAGTTCGTTCCTGAGGATGGGCATAAAGTGAACAGCCCGTGGAACATAGCAGCTGATTTTCTCGTGGACATGAGCTTTTCTGAAAAAGAAATTTCCGGGATGCTTCATGAGTATGAAAGGGATGCAAGGACGGGGATGGATTCCGGCATGATGGCGGGCCTGCTCTATGACTATACCTGTGGCTATCCATTTCTGGTATCCCGTATCTGTAAACTGTTAGATGAAAGAATCGCAGGGAGCGAGGCGTTTCCGGACAGAAGCGCCTCCTGGACAAGGGCGGGAATGCTGGAAGCGGTGCATCGGCTTTTGGATGAGAAAAATACATTATTCGAGTCACTGACAGGGAAGTTGAGAGATTATCCGGAGCTGTATGATATGCTTTCCGCGTTGTTGTTTCAGGGGAGAACGATCTCCTATAATCCCGATGATGAGAACATGGATGTAGCGTTTATGTTTGGATTTGTAAAAATTGGATCTTCCGGATCCGTTACAGTTGCAAACCGGATTTTTGAAATGCGTTTGTATAATCTTTTTCTGGCGGAAGAAGAAGCCAAAGAAAGCGAGATCTATAAAGCGGCGGCAAAGGGCAGGAATCAGTTTGTTCAGGATGGCCGTTTAAATATGAAACTGGTTTTGGAAAAGTTTGTCGCACATTTTGACGAATTATATGGAGACCGGGGCGAAACTTTTCTGGAGGAAGATGGACGACGGTATTTTCTCTTATATCTGCGGCCGATCATCAATGGTGTCGGCAATTATTATATAGAGGCACGGACACGAAACATGGAACGGACGGATGTCATTGTGGATTACCGGGGTGAGCAGTTTGTAATAGAGCTGAAAATCTGGCGCGGCAATGAATACCATGTCAGAGAGGAAGCGCAGTTATTGGAGTATCTGACACATTATTCCTTAAAGAAAGGGTATATGCTCAGTTTCAATTTTAACAAAAAGAAACAGATTGGCATTTCCGAGCTGATCATTGGTGATAAGCTCCTGATAGAAGCGGTAGTTTGAAACTTTAATAATTTTATCTATTGACATTTCAAATAAGACTGTAGTAGTCTGATGGTATAGACTACTACAGTCTTATTTGAAAGGAGCTTATAAAGCATGGATCAGAAAACCGTAAAACTTTTTGACTCGGAACTAAAGGTGATGGACATTCTGTGGAAAGAAGGTGACGTGCCGGCAAAACATGTTGCGGAAGTTCTTACCGGAGAGCTTGGGTGGAATAAGAACACGACCTATACGCTGATCAAGCGCTGCATCAAAAAAGGAGCGATCGAGCGTTTTGAATCGGGTTTCCTCTGTCATGCGCTTATTCCAAAAGAGGAAGTGCAGGAGGCCGAAACGGATGAACTGATCAACAAAATTTATGACGGTTCCGTGGATAAACTGTTTGCCGCCCTGTTGAGCAGGAAAAAACTCTCCGCGCAGCAGATCGAAAGGCTGAGGCAGATGGTCACGGAGCTGGAATGAGGAACGGGAGGGGAACTATGAGTTTACTGCAAATGAGTATTTCCGGGGCTGTCTTTATTGTTGCGGTCATGGTGATCCGGACAGTGGCGAATAGACATCTGCCCAGGAGAACGTTTCCTGTTTTGTGGGGGATGGTGCTTTTAAGATTGCTGCTGCCGTTCTCCATTCCGTCCGTGTTCAGCATATATACGTTTATCGGCCGCAGTACGGTTGCCTCTGTATTTCCGGAAGCCGGAGCATATAACGGTCTTCGCGCTGCTGCACCTGCTTTGGCCATCACAGATCAGGGCACAGTACAGGAAACAGTGCAAGGCACGGTACAGAGCATAGTAGAAAGCGCAGTACAGAGCATAGGAGAAAGCACAGTACAGGGCGTAGTACAAGGCACAATACAGAGTGCAGTACAGGGCAGGGAACAGCTGCCGGCAGTCAGCGTGTCTGTTTCGGTATGGTCTGCTGTCTGGTGTGTTGGAGCGATACTGCTGGCTTTATTCTTCGCCATATCTTATCTGCGCTGCTGCAGGGAATTTCGGACTGCATTGCCGGTCAGACATGCCTGTGCAGAGAGATGGCTGCGGGATCATCCATTGAGACGCCGGGTCACGATCAGGCAGTCGGACAGGATTTCCACTCCTTTGACTTATGGTGTTTTCCGCCCGGTTATCTTAATGCCGACAAAAACGGACTGGGAGAATACAGATTCCCTACAATATATTTTCATGCATGAATATGTGCATATCTGCCGTTTTGATACGCTGACAAAGCTGGCGGCGGCGCTTGTCCTGTGCATCCACTGGTTCAATCCTTTTGTCTGGCTGATGTATGTTTTTTTCAACCGGGATCTTGAGCTGGCATGTGACGAAAGCGTTGTAAGACGGTTTGGGGAAAAGGCAAGGTCTGCCTATTCGCTTGTTCTGATCAGTATGGAAGCAAGGAAAAGCGGGCTGCCATCACTTTACAGCAGTTTCAGTAAAAATGTCATTGAAGAAAGGATTACAGCGATCATGCACACAAAAAGAATAACCCCTGGTACTGTGTTGTCCGCCTGTCTTACCGTACTGGTTACCGCCAGTCTGTTTGCCACTTCCGCGGCCGCTTCAACGGACGGCCGCCCGGATCAGGAATCTGCCGCCATTGCGCCGCAGACGGATGCAGAAGTTATGGCCGCAGATGAGGATGAGAAGGACGCTCTGTCGATCATCCATGAAAGTGCGGACATTCTCCGTTATGAGGACGGGGCTCCGTATATTCACGATATTCTTACAAACAATACAGACAGGAGCATAAAAGAAACGGAGTATTGTATGCTGGCCTATGACGAGAAGGGAGCGCCGCTAAAGCTGTACTGGAATTTTTTTGACAGCAGCGCAGAGAGCAGTTTTGCGCATGTCGTCCGGTCGAAGGAGAATATTTTGGCAGGACAGACGGAGGAATACCAAGGTGGATGGTCACTCTATGACGGGGAGAGCACGGAGGTGTTTTCAGAAGCCGGAGACGACGGTGCAGGTCAGGTTGCATATGCACTGTTCTGCCTAAAGCAGGTCGTTTTTGAAGACGGCACGGTCTGGAATAACCAAGAGTATGAAAACTGGCTGACAACATATGCAGGGCAGGTAAAAGATGTAGTCGAGCTGCAGAACTATTATCCGTATGTATACAGGATAAAGTCGGATTTATGAAGTGCTTTGTCTGGGAAGCCATAAAGGAGCTGGAACGCGCCGGGTATATCGTCCGTTCACGGGATCACGACGAGAAAGGACGCTTGCGGGGAGCCGATTATGTAATCTATGAGCAGACGCATACATTTTTGACTGGCCGTTTGTGCGCTCCCTATAAATTCGCTAAAATCAGACCTTTTCCCCACCCTTGTATGGCGGGGAATTTTCTGTTATAACTATGTTGCAATATTTTTTCAAAAATTTCAGTGAGAGGGCTTGATAAACATGATAACTTCTGCCATCCCAAAGCAGGCAAGTGGAGAGGAGCGTCTTTTTTAATATTTTTACAAGGAGTGTATGATATGAAAAAAATTCAGAATTACAATGCAACAAAATACATGAATGGCGGTTACTCTTTCGTTGAAGATGGCATTTACAAAATTGAAGTAGACGAAGAAACCTTATATGTAACTTCATTGACGTTTATGCAAGAAGTAGAATTAGATGAAGGCAAAGATGCAAGTGAAATTTCGCAGTATCCATTGGAGGATTTACTTGACAAATTTTATTGTCATATATCTGATTTTTATGAAAATCTCAATTTGGCCCAATCTCAAAATTGTTATGTTGAATTTGCAAGTCCCAACTTGGAAGATATAAAACAGTTACGCTCAATTATTGGAAAGCACGTATATAATAAAGAAATTGATGGATATGTGAAACTTATAATTGAGTGAATTGTGATACAGCCGGACAACCGCCCTTTGGGACAAAATGTCCCGAAGTGGGCAACAAAAGGTAAATAAAGACAAGTGTTATATGGAGAAAACATTATGGGGAACGGACATTCCTAAAGCCGCCACATTATTGTGGCGGCTTTATTTCGTTAGATATTTTCGCGATTTCCCATTTTAAAAGCGTTACTTACAAAATGGCATATAAACTTAGATGACATTCTCGCCCAGAATTATTTTAGGCATTGTGGTTAAGCAACGATTCCAGCGTTTATAAAATTTCTCTACACCAAGTTTAGATACTCTTGCATGAGCTTCTTCATTTTCCAGCACCCAATATAAAACATATGTCACCTTGCCTGTATTTTTGGTAAGACGGATCGGTAATTCTCCTGCTTTAACTGCATTAAAATCTTTTTGTCTGTGAGTACGTTTTATGTAATGTACATCAATGACACCGTCTTGCTTCAAATAAAATTCAGCTACTTCTTTCATTAATGATTCTATTTCATCTAACCTGGTTGATTTTGCTTCATATATGCATATCTCGTTAAACATAAAATTCTTTCCCCCAAAAACTTAGATTGATTAAAAACTGGTTACGAACTTTCATAAGGGCAAAAATAAGGAAAAGAAAAATCTGTAGCAAATTATAACACAGAATAAATAGAGTAGGAAGAATTATTTCCTCCTACTCGATATCCTGCTGCTTTTTTTCAGACAGAAGACTGTACAATGGGCCGGGTGCATTGGAATCTGCGGCCGGTCAGGACGTGAATTGTGACCACTCAGGTATGAAATGGGGCAGGACACGTTGTGAGCCGTTGTGGACCGCCTGCCGGTGTGATATCTTTAGATAGTACAACGAATCATACAAAGAATCATACAGAGAATCATGCAGATTCGTTGCGCTTGGACAACAGGGAGGAGAGCGGGTCCGAGCAGTTGGCGCAGAGAGGAACAGGTGTATGAAAATAGAGATCAAAGTGGACAGTGGCATCGAGGAAAACTGCATCAGCATATCCTGCAGCAGACTGACGCCGGAGCTGGAGCGGATCATCGCCATGCTGCGGATTATGGAGAAGAAGTTTGCCGTGTCCGCAGAGGGAGAGACTTTTCTGTTGGACGTGGCGACGATTCTTTACATTGAGGCCGTGGACAGAAAGACTTTTGTCTATACGGAAAAAGGAGTGTACGAGTCGGATCTGCGGCTGTATGAACTGGAAGAGCAGCTGGAAGAATATGGTTTCTTTCGGGCAGGCCGGTCGTGCCTGATCCAGCTGCGCGCCATCAAGTCGCTGAAACGGGATATCAACAGAAAAATCCGCGTCACCATGGAGAACGGGGAAGTACTTATGGTGTCGCGGCAGTATGCGGAAGCGTTGAAAAAAAGGCTTGGAATTTGAGGTTGAGTTTGTGACGTTTCGGAATGGAGGAAAAGATGGAAGAACAGAAAACAATCTTTGATTATCTGGGGCAGGTTTTGATCACGTTCGGATTCAGCGTGGTGGTGATGAATGTACTGTGTCTGCTTGTGGGAGAGGAGGCGCGGGAGGTCTCCACGATCTATTCCCTGGGAAAAGAAGGACTGTCCGTAGCTACCATGCTGCAGTTTCTGGTCGTTGCGGTCTGTATCACGGGCCTGCGTGTGCTTTTTTTTACCGATCGTATCATCAGACAGATGTCCATTATGGTGCGGACGGTGTGCATGTTATCTGCGGTGGTTGTGGTGATCGTGATTTTTACGGTACTGTTTGGCTGGTTCCCGGTGGATATGTGGGAGTCGTGGGCGGCCTTTTTCCTGACCTTTGGCCTGTGTTTTGCGGGCAGCCTTACGGTCATGCATTTGAAGGAAAAGGCGGAGAACCGGAAGATGGAGGAGGCGCTGCGTCGTATCAAGGGGACGAAAGGCAGGAAAGCCTGTGACAGATATCAGGAGGACGAAAGGAAGGAAAGCTTATGACATGTGAGACTGCGATCAGTATAAAAGAGATAACACACTATTTTGGGGAGAAGAAGGTTTTGGCAGGGATCTCGTTTTCCGTAGAAAAAGGGGAGATTCTGGGGCTGCTGGGGCCTTCCGGGGCCGGTAAGACGACGTTGATACGGATTATGACAGGACAGCTTACCCCGTCGGCGGGCAGTGCCAGTCTGGACGGAAACGATATGGCGCTGGTGAAGCAGGAGGCGTATCGACGGATCGGTATGATGATGGACGATCTCGGTTTTTATGAGCGATTATCCTGTTATGACAATCTGAAACTGTGTGCCGGGTTCTATGGAGTGCGGGAGGAACGGATCCGGGAGGTGCTGGAACAGGTGGGACTGTATCAGGACAGAAAATGCCCGGTGCAGAAATTATCCAAGGGGATGAAGGGCCGGCTGGCACTGGCGAGGGCGGTGCTGCACGAACCGGCGTTTCTTTTTCTTGACGAACCAACGGCCGGACTGGATCCTGCGACAACGAGGCAGATACACGAGCTGATCCTGCAGCTGCAGAGGGACGGGGCGACGATCTTTCTGACGACCCATAATATGACGGAGGCAGAGAAGTTATGTAAACATGTCGCGCTCCTCCATGAGGGACAGATCGTAGAGTACGGAGCGCCGCAGGAGATCAACAGGAGGTACAATCACCGCAATAAGCTGAAAATCCGGCTGTACGGCGGCAGCAGTCTGGAACTGCCCAATACGGCGGCCTCAGCAGAGGAAGTCTGCGGTTATCTGCAAAAAGGACAGATCGAGACGATCCACTCCACGGAACCCGATCTGGAATCTGTGTTTCTGGAGCTGACGGGGTGCAGCCTGCGGGAAGAAGATTGAATAAATTCTGCCTGCGGTCTCAGCGTAAAACGCTTCGGAATAGAGGAATAAGTGAAACACCATTGGACAGGGAGAAAGAAAGGACAGGAATCAGGCATGAAAAATACAGCGATCATCTACAAAAAGCAGTTGAAAGACACCGGAAAGAATATGGCGTTGTGGATCCAGTTCGTGATGTTTCCGATTATGGCAGCCATTATGGAAAACAGCATCCGCGTGGAAAATATGCCGGATCATTTTTTCGTCGGCATGTTCACGGTGATGCATATAGGGATGGCCCCGCTCACGGTATCGGCATCCATTATTTCGGAGGAAAAGGAGAAGAATACGCTGCGTATGCTGCTCTTTGCCAATGTGAGGCCGATAGAATATCTGTGCGGCGTGGGCGGATTTGTGTTCAGCGCCTGCATGGCGGGCGGGGTGGTCTTCGGCTTTCTGGGAGGGTATACAGGGAAAAAGCTGCTTTCTTTCTGCCTGATCATGGCAGCAGGCATCCTTGCATCCATGCTGCTTGGTGCGGCAGTCGGTGTGTGGAGCAGAAACCAGATCGCGGCCACTGCGGTGGTGACGCCGGTGATGATGGTCTTCGCTTTTCTGCCGATGTTGGCCATGTTCAACGAGACGATCGCGAAAGTGGCGGATTTCGCCTATTCGCAGCACATTCAGCTTTTGATGAACAGCTTAAGCGCCGGAACGCCGGCAGAGGCGAAGAATGTGATCGTTATCGCGGTGAATATTGCGATAGCGGCGGCGCTTTTCGTGACCGCCTACCGCCGCAGAGGGTTAACATAACATCAGTCTTCATCATCCGGCAGGCTGGAGAGGGCTTCCGCCTGCCGTTCTTTCATCAGACCGTAGAACCAGATAAAGAGCCAGAGGATAACAGGCAGTCCGATGGTGGCGACCAGGCAGGCGGCAAAGAGACGGCCGGAATCGGCTCCGCCCAGACATGCCACAAGGAAGGTGATCAGGTACAGGGAAACAAGCAGAACGACACAGATCAGTGCGGCGATCTGCTTTGGGGTCTTTTTTTTCATGGCGGGAACTCCTTTTCAATCATGTTCTGGCAGAAGAGACTGCCAACTTTATTCCTGCGAAGCAACGAGCAAGGCAGCCATGCCTGCATGGATATTTGACTAACAAGCATTATACATGATTGTCATTGCGATGTACAGAATCGGAGCCAAAACTTTTCAGAACTTTTTGGCGCTTTATCGGATGTTTTGGCTCGGCCTTTCTGTCCGGGTCTGTTATAATGATAGCAAACGACATAACAAATTTCTGCATCCAGAGCGGTAAAAACAGAGCGGACCGGATCCGGACCGGGGTGGAGCAGCAGGAGGAGCGCCATGAACAATCTGTATGAATACATTGATCCCATCATCTCGCCTTACGAGGCATTCTGCTTTGACAGCGATGCGACCGGACTGCCCATTCCGGCGCACTGGCATTATTATGTGGAGCTTCTCTACCTGCTGGAGGGGAATGTGCGAATCACCATTGACCGCGTCGTTCAGACCTGTCCGCCCGGCTCGGTGGTTCTGTTTCCGCCCAGATGTGTGCACGCCATCGGTTACGCTGACAGGCGGGAGCGGGTACGGTATCATGTGATAAAGTTTGATCCGGAAGTCCTGCTGCGTTCCAGAAAAGAAGAGGTGGATCTGCATGCATCGCTGAGAAATATCAGCACATCCACGTGTTCCTGCTGTTTTTTGCCGGAGCAGAGTAAGCAAATGAATCTGCGGCCGTTATTTGAGGAGATCATGCAGGAATATGCGGAGAAGGACTATGCCTATGCGACGATCCTGCGGGCTGATCTTTGCAGGATCCTGGGAAAGATATTCAGGAGCTGGCAGAAAGACGGTTATCTTCTGGCAGCTCCCGATATTCACCCCTCTTATGAGCTGCGTTTTGACTTTATAGCGGAATATATCGACAGGCATTATTTCGAGGAGCTGACCGCTGAAAAGCTGGCCTCCATGTGCGGCATGTCGCATTCCACCTTTTCGCTGCATTTCCGCAGGCGGTATGGCATGACATGCCGGGAATATATCAATGCGACCCGCATCAATGTGGCCGAGAATATGCTTCTCTTTTCCAGCCATGATGTGGCCTTCATCGCGCAGGAGGTAGGCTACTGCGACTGCAGCTATTTCATACGCTGTTATAAGAAAATAAAAGGCGTCACGCCAAGACAGGCGCGCAGAGCCGGAAAATAACAGCACTGCACGCCAAAAGCCTTATTGCTTTGCACCAAAAGTCTCATCGTTCCGCAATCTCATAGATGCTTCTTACGCGGTAAGCGCCGGAAACCCGGGTGCCGTCGTCAGTGAAATCGCGGCTGGGCAGGATGCGGAAGGTTCTGCTGCCGGCCTCCATATCGACGAAATTGTCATCCAGCCGGAGGACGCCGTTCTCGGTCTCCACGCTGACGGACTTCGCATAATTTGCGGCCGTCACAGTTACCACATCATTCTCTACGCTGACCTGCAGCTGCGGATCGAGAAATGCATAATGCTTCGGTGCGCAGAACAGGGTGCTGCCGGAAGAGACGAGAGTATCTTCTATATAAAGTGCATACTCCAGATGTACCTTGAGCGGATCCTGTCCGGTGAAATCCAGGTGAGGAAGCCATGCGCCGCCAAAGGCAGGGGCTGTCACTGTAAACAGGCCTTCCTGTACCACGGAGGAATCGGGCAGGCGGAGCGCCCATTTTACGGTGCCCGTTACCGGTTCGGCGGTCTCGTTGGCCACATGCAGGTCGGCGCTGAGTTCCACGGGCATGGGCAGGGTGTTGACGTAAGGCTTCTGGTCGATCTCGCCGTGTTCCGCACAGGAGAGAAGGATCGGTGCAAACATGCGTTTCTCGGCATATTGCAGGGCCTTCCAGTTGCCGTAATAGTCTACACTGGCCCAGGAAGCCACCGGCCAGATATCATTTAACTGCCAGACAACAGCGCCCATGCAGGTGCCGCGGAACCGCCGGAAATGCTCGACGCCGTAACGGATGGCATCCGCCTGCAGAAGCTGGGAACAGTAGAGCAGTTCGTCGAAATTCTTCGGATACAGGTAGGTCTGGGACAGATAGTTGCTGATCTTGCCGTTGGCCGCTGTATTTCTCTGGTGCATCTCCATCACGCGGGAATAAATGTTGCGGTCTTCTTTTTCCGTGAAACGGCGGACCGTCTGCAGGGCCGGGAAAGACTGGAAGCCGAACTCGGACAGGAAACGATAGTGATGCTTCCTGTAGGCGGTAAAGGGTTCACCGCCGTGCCAGACGCCCCAGTAGTGGACGTCGCCCACGTTCTCGGCGTTGCTGTTCTCGTAATTGCCGCCGGAGCTGGGAGAGGAAGGCCAGTAAAAGGTCATGGGATCTTCTTCTTCCACGATCCGGGGGATGATATATTCGTACAGGCGGATGTAGTCGTAGAACTGCTTCTTGGACTTCACCGAGAATTTCATCTCGTATTCCGTCTCCATCTCGTTGTTGCCGCACCAGAGGCCGATGCAGGGATGGGAGCGGAGCCTGCGGATGTTCTGGCGGATCTCCGCGGACACGTTTGCCTCGAAGGCCGGCGTCAGCTCGTAGGATGCGCAGGCGAACATGAAATCGTGCCAGACCAAAAGGCCGCGCTCGTCGCATACATCATAGAAGAAATCGTCCAGAAAATAGCCGCCGCCCCAGATACGGATGCAGTTGAAATGGGACTCCTGTGCGGAGGATAACAGCAGGTCGGTACGTTCTCTGGTTTGTCTTGTGAGGATATTATCCTCCGGAATATAGTCTGCGCCCATGGCGAAGATCTGCAGGCCGTTGACTTCAAAGGCGAAATTGCGGCCGGGCAGTTCTTTTGCTTTCCTGTCGGCGACAAGAAGCGTCTTTTCTCCGTGATGCAGGAGGACGTTTGTGCCGTCGTCCAGATCTTTCTCCTGATCGGTGAGATGGGAGTCCCACACCTCGTCAGGCATCGGGTCCGTGTTCACGGTCATGGTCCGCAGGCCGATCCGCTTCTGCCACAGATCCAAAGGGGCAGCATTTTCAGCATCGGGCAGCAGCAGGGCCTTGACCGTATACAGCGGCTGCTCACCGTAGCCGTTGGGCCACCAGAGCTGCGGGTCGGTAATGGCCAGTTCCACGCGGACATGATTGCTGCGCAGATCACTTGACAATCCGGTCAGCGGCGCAGAAGGGGCGGAGTTCGTAAGGGCATCGAACGGTGCGCTCTCGGCGGACAGGGTGGTAACGCCGTCGGGGGCGGTCACAAGAAGGAGCAGTTTCACCTTGTCCGCGCAGATCCCGGGCATCCATTCCACCTCGGCGTCAGCGGCCAGCTGCACACAGGAGACGGTATTGCCGTGGGTGGTCTTCTCCGTTATCTCGTGCTGCTGGGTGAGATAAACCTGCGCGATGCGTGCGGTCTTTACGGCCTGGATGGATACCGGACGGAATAAGCCGGCGTCAGGGAGCCTTGGACCCCAGTCCCAGCCAAACATGCAGGCTGCTTTGCGGATATGCGGAAAACCGGGCATGGCGTCGGAGCTGCCGCCTACGGGGCACTTTTCATTCTCCTCACGGATAAAACGGGTGGGAGAGTGGAGCACCACTTTCAGTTGATAGACGGTGTCCGGCGCATCCTCCATGACTTCGGCGGTGATATCGAATTCCCAGACACGGTTCATGTTGTCGGCTGCTCCCAGATGTTTTCCGTTCAGATAGAGATCCGCCAGAGTATCGATTCCTTCAAACCGAAGGAAAATACGGTCGGCCTCCCGGTCTGCGGCCTGCAGCGTGAAGGTCGTCTCGTAGGCAAAGTCATTTTCCATCAGCTTCAACGCGGTCAGCTCGTTGTCACGGTAAAAAGGGTCCGGGATCAGATCCTGCCCAAGCAGCGTGCTGTACACGGTGGAGGGAACCTCGGTGCGGATGGGTGTCCCGGGGATGTTGTACACATTTTCGCCGAGAACGGTTAAAGTCCACTGGTCTTTTAAGATTGTTGTCTTCATGATGATTCCTCCTGCAGTCAGGCGCCGCTGCACCAATGTACCTGCGGCGGCCTGATTTTCGATTTCGTCCTGTAGATGAATGTTCTTATAGATTAATGTTCTTGTAGATTAATGCTATTGTAGTATTTTTGGCGGATCTGTGGTAAGAAAAATCTCTGATAAAATAGAATAAATCTCTGAGTTATGTATATTTTTTTTCATACACTACCAGAGTAGTATTGACAAACGATTGAGAAAGGTGTAATGTATAGTCAAGCAACACTACTGCAGTAGTATACAGATGATGCCAGGAGGAGAAAATGGATATTAAACTTTTTGATTCGGAATTAAAAGTAATGGGTGTGCTTTGGAGCGAGGGCGATTCCACGGCAAAGCACATTTCCGATGTTCTGAAAGAAGAAATCGGCTGGAACATGAATACCACCTACACACTGATAAAAAGATGTATCAAAAAAGGAGCGATTGAGCGTTCCGAACCGAATTTCATG
>ERZ808037.775-NODE-775-length-26020-cov-4.269437_pt1 | contig 26020 bp, 31 predicted proteins | sample MGYA00380190_ERZ808037 | MGnify/ENA primary metagenome ERZ808037 (study PRJEB31490, sample SAMN06133399) | mouse gut metagenome | isolation source: J9 | host: mice | place: China: Chengdu | collected 2015-05 ... | reverse complement strand
AATAGCTGTCCCCCGATACCTTCTCCGTCTCCTTCACCGCCTTGGCAAAACCCGTCAGCAGATGGTAGGGCGGCTCCTCCAAAAAATAGTAGGCATTGTACTCCGCCGCCAGATAGGCAGGCGTATTTTTTGCCACGCAAAGCCGGCAGTTCATTGCCACCGATATATAATCCGCCACATCCTCCGTGGAAATATATTCTGTTTCCCCGAAATGTGTACGTTTTCCGCCGATTTGTCTCATCACAAGACTGATTTCCCGATGACCGTCCTCGTGTTCCAGCTCTAAAAAGTCTTTCAACATAATGCCGGATTCCCGAAGCATCGCCGCCATCTGCTTATAACGCCGTTCCCCCATAGGGCGGCAGCGGTAGGTTTCTCTGGCTGTCACCGCCAGAATATGCGCCATCTCTTTTAGGTGCTCCGCCAATAGCCCCTGACTTTCCTGCAGACGCCGTCTGCAAAGATATTCCTGCCTGTCCGCAGCCTCTTCCCCGACAGGCTCGTCCTTCGCCTGCGTATCCTCAAACAAATCCGCCAAATCCCGAAAGGAGTCCGCATAAGCTAACAGCTTCTGTCTCCCATACTCCGGTATCATATCTATTCTGTCGTCTTCCTTTACGCTTGTCCGTCTTTTCATCACACACCGCCTCCATATATGTCCATACAGCCTGTCCGGGCGAAGCGGAGAAGTCCGCACGACCCGTCTTACACATATATATGAAAAGTTGATGTGTTTTATTCCAAAAATCGAGTAGGAGAAATTTTCCCCTACTCGCCGCTCATTTTTATTTACTTTTCATCTTTAAAAATAATTTCGCCCTCATATACCAGACCCAGCTTCTCCTTCGCCACTTCCTCAACGAATTTTTTAGTCTGTGTATACTTTCCATACTCTTCAATTTCCGCGGAGCGTGCTTCTTCCGCTTCGATTTCCTGAAGCAGCGCCTCTTCCTTGTCCCTGTAAAACTGGCGCTTCTCCCGCAGCTCCACACTTTTAAAGGTAACCACGAGCATCATCATTAACACCACAGTGGTAACTAAAAGCATGGCCAGCCTGTTCTGACGTCTTTTACGATATGCTGCTTTTCTTGCCATGCCCTGAAACTTTCCCCTCTCCACCGCCTGTTAGTGTTTACATAAAACCATTCTAATGGTTTTTATGAAAACCGTCAACCGTTTTTTAATAAATTCTTTACACTTTTTCAATTTCCTTCCCAGATAAAGAACAAACGTTTTCCCCGCATAAAATAGGCGTTTGAGGGGTTTTAGCACAATTTGTAGGAGGCGAAAAACAAACCACATAATCTTGTGTATACACGTTGACATAACATTTACAAACGCATCCCTAACAATCACTTTATAAAAAAACATACCGATTGTGGCACCGAGAACCGCAAACCACCGAAGCGTCCCGTCATTCTCCCTGTAAAGCATATAAAAAACGCCAATTCCGCAGACCAGCCAGAAAAAAAGATCTTCCGCAGACATCAAAGCCGTCCCATGCCTGAAAAGCTTGCGAAGCACACGGATCCAATCATAGACAAAGGTAATGACCAGTCCCATAAGGATGGAATGTGTAAAAAAAGTAAGCTCCTGCACAATCTCCCGGCTCATACGACCCCCTACTACTTAAATAGTCTCGCCAGCAGGGACTCCCCTTTCGCCCCATATCCCGCGGTTTCCGAGTAAGTAAAGCTGTCAATCCGCCCGTCAATATCCACTTCGCCCTTATCCAGAGAAAGCCTGCTGACATGCAGCTCCCCGCCCCGTATCATCAGCATACCCTGCTCTGTCTCCAGCAAAATCTCATTTACATCGAAGGAAAGCACATCGTTCACACCTGTCAGCGCACAGGTTCTCCTGCCCGTAAGCATCAATTTATGTGGTCGCTTGCTGCTATTATTCAATTCTTCCATACACGCCCTCCTATACCATGATTATGGTACTGATTCAGTGTATGTCTGCTTTTTCAAAAATATGTCTCTTTCACAGTCTATGTGAGGTAACGAAACAACTCCTTTGCTTCCTCCTTGCGCACCGTCTCCTGCACGTTAAGAACCTCCACCTTTACCTCTTTGTTGCCGAATTGTATCGTGATTACGTCTCCTGTCTTCACATTGGCGGATGCCTTCGCTGGTCTGTCGTTAATAAAAACCCTGCCCGCATCGCACGCTTCGTTCGCCACCGTGCGGCGCTTAATCAATCTCGATACTTTTAAATATTTGTCCAGTCGCATATTTTTCCTCCCTAATAATATAGAAAGACCCGTATGCGGTGCATACAGGTCTTATCTGTCTCCGAAAAATTCAATTATGCGTTAAGCATATCCTTTAAAGCCTTACCAGCCTTAAACTTAGGAGCCTTGGATGCTGCAATCTTCATAACAGCGCCGCTCTGAGGATTTCTACCCTCTCTTGCTGCTCTCTTGGAAACTTCAAAGGTACCAAAACCAACTAACTGCACCTTGCCATCCTTCTTCAACTCGTCAGCAACCACGTCCGTGAATGCCTTTAAAGCCTTCTCTGCATCTTTCTTAGATAAGCCTGCCTGATCAGCCATTGCTGCAACTAACTCTGTTTTGTTCATTTGAACTCCTCCTCTTAAAATGAGTTATCGTATTATTTTTTTGGTTTCTCTTAAAAACCGTCTATACATATTTATATCTGCTTTTACCCGGCATGTCAAGAAAAAAATGCCTTTTTTACGGCATTTTTCGGGTTTGTATGCAATTCGGCTCCAGTGTTAAGTCTATATTTATCAAATTATGTCTTATTGTCAGAAAATTTATTCATATTTCTCAATTAAATCATCTATTCTGTCAGCCAATGCCTGTTCTTGCGGGATTTTCGTGATTCTTGCAACATCGCTGATACGCATAAGCAGCCCGGAAAGAATCGGCTCTAATTCTGCGCTATCCGACTGCGGACTGCAGCCTTTTAACGCTTCCGCCAGCTCACAGATGGCAGCCGTGTCCTCTTCAAAGGTGCTTCCCTTTTCATAGTGTTTATCAATTTTTTTCAAAACCTTGACTGCCCTGGTCAAAGACGGAAGCTCCTTCGGAATGTCTCTCAGGGGAGATTCCACCCAATCCTTATCCTTCTTCTCCTCTTTCTTAATCTCTTCCCAATTCACAAGCACTTCATCCGGCGTATCCGCATTGCCCGTACCGAACACATGGGGATGCCGACGCACCATTTTCCGGCTGACCTCGTTTACCACATCCTTCATGGTAAACAGACCCTCCTCCGACGCAATCTGCGCGTGCATAACGACCTGTAAGAGAACGTCGCCCAGCTCCTCAATCATATTTTCAGGGTTGCCGGTCTTATTATAAATACGGATAGAAGCAAGCAGCTCCGCTGCTTCCTCCATCATACAAGGCTTTAAGCTGTCGTGCGTCTGCACTTTATCCCAAGGACAGCCATTTTCGCTGCGAAGCGCAGCGATGATTGCAAGAAATTCTTCGTAGGTGTATTGTTTTTCCTGTTTTTCTGCCATGTGTACTCCTTTAACCATATTATTTTGTTAAACTATGTATCTTTTAATTATGGCGCTTTTCATTGAAATATTCTTTTGCCAGATAAAAAAGTCTCTCTGCAGTTTCTATTTGTTGTAGTGTAATTTCCCTTGAAGCAATATAAAACGTATCATAATCACTTGCATGTCGGATTTCTTCCGCTTTTATAATTTTTCTACCTATTTCACGAGGAAAAATTTCTGTCGCAATATACTGCTTATTAAAATATGCTAAGGTATCCTTATGCCGCTTAAAAGCAATTCCCTCTACGGAAAGAATGGCATCAATTGTATGGTAAATGGAATAATAAGCCCTATTATTTTAGCACCCCTGTACTGCTTTTCATTCAGGAGAAGATACGCTGTATCCAAATCTTCCTTGGCGATACGAAAGCGATGCTCAATTAAGTCATCCTGCGTACCGGTTTCAGACTGTTTCATATAATATAACCCCCTCTTTCATCACATTGGAATAAAATGGATAAACAGAACACCATTGACTAAAGTGCTTTATGTTTTTAACAATTGGCATAAACCACATATCATGCTTAACATTGTATTCAAATCCCAATTCTGACAATGTGTCTGAATAGGACTCAATTTGGTCATTCGGCAAATCTACCAGCAGCATAATATCTACGTCTGAGTTCTTATGAAAATCTCCGCGGGCGTAAGAACCGTATAAAATAATCTGCTTTATGTGCTTGCCATAAATATTCTTTATAGCTGAAACATATTGGTTTATAAGCTCCTGTATCAATTGCGGCATAACTTTATGCCTCCTTTACAAATTTTAAATCAGCGCCCGATTAAGGACATACATCTCCTTTCGGGCGCTATCTGCTTTAATTTGTATATATACTCCATTTTTTACTTTTTAAACAATGACGAAAACCACTTGCGGATTGGGTGCGCTTCCTGAGATACCGTAACAGTTTCCTTCATCAAATCATCTTTCGTATCACCCTCCTCGGTTTCGCTATCACTGCTTTCCGTACCATTGCCGCCTGCGCCGCTACCGTTCTCCGTACCGCTGCCAGTTCCCGTACCACTACCGTCTTCCCCGCCGCCGGGATTCGACGGATTAGGATTATCCGGATTTTCTGTACTATCTTCGGAAGTATTTCCCTCAGAGGGTTTCGGCGGTGTTCCCGTACTGCCTTCAGAGGGATTTGTCGGTAGCGTTCCCGTACTGCCGCCCGACGTATTATCAGTAGGACTCTCCCGCAGCTGGAAGGAAAATTCCGCCGTCTCCGCCGCCAGCTCAATCTCCTCCTTCATGGTTTCATAGCCGTCCGCCGTAATAACCACTTTATGTACGCCGTAATCAAGCTCAAGCGGCTCGCTGATATCCCTTTCCTTTCCGTCCACGGTAACTACAGCATTCTCAGGTGAAACCGTAAAGCTCACCTTCCCGGTCGGCAGCGGCGGCGTCCCCGTCGATCCGCTGCTGGAATTGTTATTATCATTACCGCTATTGCCATTGTTACCGCTGTTGCCGGAATTTTGCTTTTCCAGCGCAGAGAAGGAGTAGGTCTCATCTCTTCTGGTATTTTCCAGATAAATTGTGTAGGTCTTTGTCTTATAACCGCTCTTTTTCAGCGTAATCTCATGCCTGCCCACAGTCTTAGTAAACCTGACGGGAGAAAGTCCCACATAGTTACCGTCCAGATAAACCTCTACATCTCTCGGAGAATCCACATACACTTTATAATTACTGGAAGTGCCAAGAGCATTCTCGCTGACACTGGAAAGCGTATTATCACTGACGCTGGGCTTGTTTTCCCTGGAAGTCTCCAGCGTGTCTTCCCACGGAATCTGCTCGGGCGTCGTTGAATTATCACTGACGGAATTTGTCTCGTCTTTCTTACGGGTTTCCTCCAATTTAAAGGAAATCGTGGCATACTCCGAACCTACCTGAATATGCTTGGTCAGCGTATCGTAACCGTTCGCCTCCGCCTGTATCTGATGAATGCCATATTTCAATTCTACCGGCTTGCTGATATCCACAGGCTTGCCATCCACGCTGACGGCAGCGTCTTCCGGCTCTACCGTGAAGAGAATTTTCCCGATGGCATCCTCCGCGACCTCCAAATCGCCCACGTCAAGCACCACTTCTTTATCGCGCTCTACCGTTACCTCTTTCACACAGCCTAAATTGTTGTTAGAAAGCACGACCTGATAACTGCCCTCCGGCACTGTGAGAAGCATGTCCTCCTTAATTTGGCGGATTACGCTGTTCCCTACCTCAATCCAGCCGCCGAGAAGGGGCTGGTCATTTTTCAGGCGCAGATAGCCGTGCCCCTTGTCCACATTGACACTGTAAATCTTATGGTTGATGCCGGAAATCGTAACCACATCCTGCGACACCACTTCGCCCGCCTCCACACGTCGCCCCTCCGACAAGACAACAACGCCTGCAGGCAGGGAATACGTCTGGGAGCCGATAACAGCTGTCCTGTTCGCGCCTGCCAAATCATAATTATGAACCTCGTCATATACCCAAGCTTCCGGTGAACGCTGGATGCTGGCAAGTTTTTTCTTTCCCTTCAAAAAGGTAACGTCCACCACATCCCCGGCTTTAATCTGGGAAACGCTCATGGGACCGCCGTACTTATCCTTCCCATAAGTAGTTCCGTCGTAATAGAGGGTATACTGCTTTCCCGTATCCATATTGATGAGGGATACCGCCTTGTTGTTCGAGTCCGTAGACAGAACAACCGCCGTATCTGCAGAGTCATAGCTTCCCACAGTGGAAAGCGTAAAGCCTGTGTCCACCACATCAGGTTTCCCGTCTTTATCCTTGGCTCTGCCAATGTTACTTGCTTCCGAAGTACATCCCGTCAGAACGAGCGCCGACAGTGTCAGCGCCGTAACAGCCTTGGAAATTCTTCTGTGTATTCTAATCATTTTCTACCCCCGTGATTCAAACTCATACGGATGGAAACGCGCTCTTTAAAAAGAGCTGTTTTTCCCTCTCCTGCGCAAACAACTTCTCCGTTTTTTCCATATTCCGTCCGGGAATCCATGCTTTGCCGCTGTTATAATAAAAGTTCACAATCTTCCAGAATTTTTCCGGATAGGCAAAGCGGAAATATAACTGTTTGTAATCCCGTTCACTCAAAGGTCTCACTTCATTATACCCCGAAAGGAGCATATCACCAAGCGGCTGCGACCAGTTATTTTTTTCCAAGAGCTTACGCATAAACAAGTACAGATCCCGAACGGGATAATCCCTGATACATTTCTCAAAATTCACAAGTACGCTTCCCTCTTCAGTCTGTATGATATTATGGTACTGGTAATCGCCGTGGCACACAACAGAGGCGGCATAAGAATCCTCCTCATAGGCATAATAACTCAATTCCCCTGTAATTTGCAAGGCAATATCCATAAAATAATCGTAATGTTTCATTAAATAGATTTCAAAATCGGTCTTCTGGCTTTTTTCGCGCAAAAATTTCCGCACCTTTTTCAGCTCACGGTTATGCTTTTCATACTCACTTTCCACATGAAAAACAGGCTGTTCCTTCAAAATTTCGCAGCCGGAAAGGTCGCAGACGCCATGAAGGCGCGCAAGCGTATTCACCGCGCCACGGCACTCCTGCGGATTCCGGTGATCGCATTCCCTGCCCTCACAGTATGTCTTTACGATATATGCCGTCCTGTCCTGGTCGCGGACAATCAGCTCATTTTCCCTTGTCCGCAGAATCGTCTCCGCCCGCACGACACCGCTCTCCCGGATATGGTTGAGCAGATACTCCTGAAAGCCGACCTTCTCCGCCGGACCGTTGTATTCTTTCATAATGAGCAGACCCCGGTCCGAATCGCAGAGAATCGCCCCGCGTCCCTTCCACGTACGGCGCACCTCTATCTCATAATTCTCTAATAAACTGACAGCTCTGTCATTCACAAAAATACCCCCCGCCTGACTCTGACTGTTACATCTTATGAACAGCGGGGGGTTTTCATTACAATTCTTTATATAGTTTAAGAAGAATCTCTTTCGTATTCAGGGACGGGTCATCAAGCACTCTTTCCAACAGCGCGGACAGCGTCTCCCCAATCTGTCTGCCGGGCGGCATCCCTTCGGCAATCAAATCATTTCCCGAAATTGCCAGATCCTTCAAAGTAACCGCCTCCTTGCGGGACAGGATTCCCCTGTACAGCTTTTCTATGTAGGCGACCTTTGCCAGCTTTTCTTCCCGCATATAATCGCTCTGCGCGGCGATATCCGCCCGGCGCACCGAAAATATCATGGGAAAAATCTCTTCCCCAATCCGATTGACCGCACGCCTTACGCCCGCTTCCGTGAGCGCGATATCGTAATCGTGGTACAGTACCAGCTTTGTTACCTTATCCGTGGTATCGTTGTCAAACTTTAAACGCCGCATCACCTTCCTGGTAATCTTTTCTCCCTCAAAGGGATGCCTTTTATTGTGGGTCGTCCCGTCCGGATCGATGGTCAGGGTCTGGGGCTTGCCGATATCGTGAAACAGCATACCGAGCCGCAGCACCTTGTCCGGCTCTACGCCGAGCATGGAGTGCAGAATGTGTTCCCCCACATCATAGCAGTGGTGCTTGTGTCTCTGGGGCGTCTCCATACAGAGGTCGAACTCCGGCAGAACCTGCGCCGTGATGCCAAGCTCATAAGCGTTCCGCAAATAATCAGGATGGGGTGAAATTACCAACTTTACAAGCTCCACCTGAATCCGCTCCGCAGAGATTTTCTGCAGATTCGGTGCCAGCGCCTTAATCGCTTCCCCGGTCGTCTCGTCAATCCGGTAGCCGAGCTGGGCGGAAAACCGCACCGCCCGCAGCATACGCAGGGCATCCTCGTCAAACCGCTCCTCTGCATTTCCTACACAGCGGATGACCTGGTTTTCGATATCCGCAAGACCGCCGTAAAGATCCACCAGCCCGTCCCGCTCATTGTATGCCATAGCGTTAATGGTAAAATCACGCCGCCGCAAATCCTCTTTCAAGCTGGCGGTAAAGGTCACTTCGCTTGGATGTCTGCCATCTTCATATGTACCGTCAATCCGGTAAGTCGTCACCTCAAAGCCCTCTCCTCCCAGAAGAACCGTGACGGTTCCATGCTTAATCCCCGTGTCCACGGTTCTCGGGAAGAGACGCTTCATTTCATCCGGCTTTGCCGAAGTGGTAATATCCCAATCATCGGGCGTCCTGCCAAGTACGGAATCCCGGACACAGCCACCCACCGCATACGCTTCATAGCCCGCCTCTTCCAGCGTATTTATGATGTTATGCACTTTTTCGGGCAGCCGTATCTGCATAGGAAACTCCTCTGTCGTTTTTCACACCCACATCTTTAACCGATGCTCGGTCCCTTAAATATCTGATTTACATCTTCGAGATGAAGGTCCGGCTCCTCGTCCTCCGTAAGGGAGCTCACCAGACTGTCCATCTCTTTTTTGGACATGACATCCCGGCTTCTTTCCACAAACTCCTTTTTCTCATCGTCAGTCATATCCACAAAGCGGTCCATTGCCGCGCGATTGGTTGCAAAGGCTAGTCCCAATCCGACAGGTAACGTATTATAATCCATTTTTTCCACCCTTTCCTGCATCTGATTTTCTTAAGTTTTAATAAGGTTTGACAATTCATTCAAAAGCATTTCGAGTAAAATTGTCATAAAATCAGCATGCACGCTAGGAGGAAAATTATACAAAATAGGAACATATTTCTTCATGTCCGCGACGCATTACGCAGGCATTCCCCGCATCAGTTAAGCGTCGCAATGCCCCGCAGCCTGATATCTTCGCAAGACGCGCCCACCAGAATTTCATAGTCGCCGGCATCCGCGATAAATTTATGTAACTGCGTGTCAAAATACATAAAATCTTCCTGCTTCAAAGTCAGCGAAACCTTTTTCGAGCGTCCCGCACCCAGCTCCACCTTGGCAAACGCCTTTAACTCTTTATCCGGTCTGTCCACCTGCGCCGCAATAGGCGCGATATAAATCTGCGCCGTCTCTGCGCCCGCCCGCTTTCCGACATTCTTGACTGTGAAAGTCAATTTAACATCCTTACCTTTCTCCGCCTTCAAAGTAAGACCGCTGTATTCAAAATCCGTATAAGACAGACCATGTCCGAAGCAGAACGCAGGAGCAATGTGCTGCCTGTCAAAATAACGGTAGCCGCAGTACAGACCTTCCTCCAGTGTAATCTTATCCCACACGCCGAACTGCCCGTTCTTCGCGGTCACACAGTCCTCGTATTTGTCAGGGAACGTTTCCGCCAGTTTTCCGGAAGGATTCACCTCACCGAAAATCATTTTTGCAAACGCGTTTCCCGTCTCCATCCCCGCGTAATAAGTCCACAGGATTGCCTGCGCCTGATTCCGCCACGGCATTTCCACAGGAGAACCGCCCACAAAAGTAATAACCGCATCCTTCCTGACCTTTAAAAGCTCTTCAATCAAAAGATCCTGCTCGTAAGGCAGCTTCATATCAGGTCTGTCAAATCCCTCGCTGTCATAGTCATGATTTAAACCGCCCACAAAAATCACCGCGTCCGCGTCCTTTGCCAATTCAAGCGCCTGTCGGAAAAGCGCCGGATTCTTCTCGTGAATCTCCGCCTTATCCCGCTCCATCTGCGCGAGCCTTTCCTGTTCACCCTTGAGGTGTCCTTCGTTCTCACCCGCCTCGTCTCTGGTCGCCTGTCCTACCGTCGTATCCTTCAAATTATCCAGACTCGCCGCCTGCCAGTTCACTTCAAAAGTTTTCGGCTTTGCGGGCACATAATAACCCGGCGCGTACACTACCTCTGTATTGCCGCCCAGATACATTTTCAGACCCGCCAGCGGGCAAATTTCGTAGAGCGCTTTGATTTCCGCGCTGCCGCCGCCGTCGGAATGCACTTTTGCCGCGTTCGCACCAATCACCGCAAGTTTTTTCACCTTTTTCTTATCCAGCGGCAGGACTTGATTCTCATTTTTTAACAAGATGGCGGACTCTTCCGCCGTGCGCAGGATTGTCTCCCGGCTTGCCGGCGCATTGTACGTGCCCTTCTCCCGGCTGTCCTTCTTGGGACCAATCATTTTCAACCGGTACATCATCCGCAGCAGGTTTCTCACCTTAGCGTCCACCGCATCTTCGGAAACTTCCCCCTTTTCAATCAATTCTTTTAAGGGGTTCGCCAGCTTATACTCGTCAAAATCAGGGAAAACGGACATCTCTAAATCCATAGAACACGCCGCCGTCTCCTTCGTGTGATGTACGCCGCCCCAATCGCTGATAACCGCGCCGTCATAACCCCACTCATCCCGCAGAATACGGTCTAAGAGCGTTTTGCTCTCACAGCAGTACTCGCCGTTTATCTTATTATAAGCGCCCATAATGGAGTAGGCGCCGCCCTCCTGCACCGCCGCCTTAAAGGCAGGCAGATAAAGCTCGTAAAGTGTCCGCTCGTCAATCGTCTCGTCCACCACCAGGCGCCCCGTCTCCTGCACATTCGCCGCAAAATGCTTCACGCAGGCTGCCACGTCATTTTCCTGCACACCCCGTATAAAAGGCACCGCCATCGCCTTTGTGAGTACAGGGTCCTCGCTCATGTACTCAAAATTCCTGCCGCAGCGGGGGTCTCTCTTGATATTGATGCCCGGCGCCAAAATCACATCCTTGCCGCGTCCTCTTGCCTCCGTACCGAGCACATATCCCATTTTTCGTGCCAGCGCCGGATTCCAGGACGAAGCAAGCGCACTGTTGCTGGGAAGATAAGACACCATATCATCCTGATTTCCCGAAGGAATCCATCTGTCGTCCATAAACTCCGCGCGCACGCCCATAGGTCCGTCCGAAGTTTTGATTGCCGGAATCCCCAGCCGCTCTACGGCGCCGGAGCGGAAAAGGGATGCGCCGTGAATCATGGCAATCTTTTCATCCAGCGTCAGCTTTTTTACCAGCTTGTCAATTTCTTTCTCCCGCTTTTTTTCGTTCTTTTTTTCCTCATTTTTTAACATTTTGTGGTATCCTCCTGATTTATTTCCATTTTTGCACATATCAACCAAACGGCACATGTACAAAAACAGCGGTATATCCATATGGACATACCGCCTGTTCGCTCTGATTCCATATTAAGGTAAGTATAACGGGAAACTCTTCCGGTTACAATTCCCTTTTTATACTTTCTTTGGGGTAATTTTTTTATCTTTCCGGAATCCATACCCGCATCTGGTTCAGCCCCCGGTTGCCCCAGGTATAATAAGGCGTAAGCGTCACCTGACAAGGCTGCGCCTCCTGCTTTTCAAAGCTGTAAAGCTCCTCATTCACCGTCTCCCGGTACCCTTCCGCATAAAGCTTCTGAATGCCGTACAATTCATCCGGCAGATATTCGCTGACCTTCACCTCTCCGTCCCTTTTCAGACTTAAGCAAAGAATATCATTTTCATTATCCACACCTTCGGCACAGTAAATCAACGGTCCGCGCTGCAATGCTACTTTCCCCGTGTTCGCGGAAACACGATTGCTTGTATACACACGCCTTACCACCATGTCAAACGCTATCGTAATCACATCCTCCGCAGTATACTCCCCTCTCAGATAGGCATACCCGTCCTTAACCTCGCAGTCTGTTTCCTTTCCATTCAGAAGAACCTTTGTTTGTCTGCTCCATGCGGGAATGCGGACTGCCAGAGGCACCTCCATGCTGTCCTTTCCCTCCTTCGGCGCAAAGTGGTACTCCACGGTATTGTCATACGGATAATTAGTTTTCAGAATCACTTTACCGCCAAAACGGTCGCTCACATCAAGCGTCCCCGCGATAAACAGATGAGAAAACAGCGTGCCGGGGATCACATGCCACGCATACTCCGCCACTGAGCCCAAAAGCCTTGCCACATTGGGCGGGCAGCAGGCACAGGCAAACCACTTCGGTCTGACGGGCAGCGCGTGCTTATGGGTCTGCGCCTCCCCGGAAATGCCGGGCAGTACCTCCAGCGGATTCACATAGAAAAATTTCGTGCCGTCAAGCTGCATCCCCGCCAGCACACAGTTATAAAGCGCCCGCTCCATCACGTCCGCATACTTGCCATTGTGCTCCAGATACAGCATTTTGTTGGAGAAAAAAATCAGTCCGATTGCCGCACACGTCTCCGCATAAGCCGTATCGTTGGGCAGATGATCGTCCTTCGTGAACGCCTCGCCCTCATAGGCGGAGCCGATAGCTCCCGTCACATACATTCTGTGCCGGGTAATATTGTTCCAGAGCGTCTTACAGGCATCAGCAAGCTCCCTGTCTCCCGTCTCCATCGCCGCGTCAGCCATGCCCGTGTAAAGATACACCGCCCGGACGGCATGTCCCACCGCCTTGTCCTGCTGCCGCACCGGCGCGTAATTCTGGGCATATTCCTTATCATCAGGGTTGTTTCCCCAGACCCGCCAGGGATTTTTCTCCATTTCCTTCTTATAATAATCAGAGTCCACGCCGCGCACATTGATAAAATGCAGTGCCAGCTCTTTATATCTCTCTTCCTTCGTGCTGCGGTACAACCGCATCAGCGCAAGCTCAATCTCCGGGTGCCCGGGATAGCCTTCCGCACCCTCCTCGATAAAGTGGCGATAAATATGGTCAGCCATATCGCACATGATTTCCAAAAGCCGTGCTTTCCCCGTGCATTCCGCATACGCCACCGCCGCTTCTATCATATGTCCCGCACAGTACAGCTCGTGCGCCTCGTGAAGATTCGTCCACCGCTTCTCCGGCTCCTTTACCGTAAAATATGTGTTGAGATAGCCGTCCTTCTGCTGCACCTCACCAATCAGTTCGATGATCTCATCACACCGTTTCTCCAGCTCCTCATCGGGATTCTGCGCCAGAGAATAAGCCGCGCCCTCCAGCCATTTCGCCACATCGCTGTCCTGAAAAACCATACCGTAAAATTCACCGTCACAGCTCCCGGTTTTCAGTTTTTTCGCCGCCATGCGGAAATTTTCGATACAATGGCTCTTCTCCGCGCCCTCAATCTGGTCGTTTAACGCCCGCTCCTGATAAGGCAGCACCACATCCTTTACCAGCTTTTCATATCTGCCGAAAAAACCTTCCCCCACCGTAAAATCTTTGACTAACTTTAAATCGCCCATTCTTTTACCCTCCATTTTCCATGTATCACCCGAAATGCGCCTATCCTGCAAAATTTTCTACAGTCTGTCCCTGCGCCTTATAACATGTATTATATTCTGAATCTTTCTCCTATAAAATGGATTAAATTCTGCTTTATTTGTATTATTTTCCGATTCTGTATTCTGAGGGCGTACAGCCGTAGACTTCCTTAAAGGCTCTGGCAAAATAACTCATCTCCTGAAAACCGCAGCTCTCCGCAATCACCGATATCTTATCCGTGGTGAGCTGCAGCTTGATTGCCGCCTGCTGGAGACGGTAGGATTTCAGATAGGCAATCGGGGTTGTATTGATGGTCGCACGGAAACACCGAATGCACTCGCTGGCGCTGATGGCGCAGGCGGATGCGATGTCCTCTATCGTAAGCTCCTTGTCATAATTTGCCTGAATAAAGCTCAGCATCTCCTTGATTCTCGCATTGTCCCGCTGCGCCTTGCCAAAAGACTTTTTACTGACAACCGGCTGATTTTCCGAAAGCAATGCCACAGCTGTAGACAACTCGTTACGAATCCGTATCTCAAAGCCGAACGGTTCCTGCACGGCTGACTGCCAGAGGAAACCCAGACAATCCAAAACCTGTTTCTGCCAGACCACATCCGGCGTCAGATAAAAGCCCGGACACGCCTGATTTTCCATCAGGGGTTTCAGGTACTTCTGCCAGATGATATTGTCCGTACTGCCGCTGACCGCCCGCGGATGAAACACCACGGAATGAATCTCACCGGTACCGCCATCCGCTGAAACCGCGGTGTGCAGGATATTGCTGTTGATGAAAAAACCTTCGCTGGCATAGAGCCTGCGGCTGTCAGAGCCCGTCTCAACAACAACGGATCCATTTACAATCAACCCCAGCTCCAGCTCATTATGCCAATGCCACGCGATTTCATCCCGGGGCAGCACGTCCAGATAGCAAGCTACCGGAAACAGGCGTGTTCCATGCTCCCGCAGCTCTTCTCCCTGCATGTTTGTCTGTACGCTGCACGGTAAAATCATCTGCCGTATCTCCCTTCCTGTTTTCTATATTGTATATATTAACCTAAAAATTCAATTTTGGAAGTATAGTCCTATATAATGCGCATTTATTCCTAACATTATCTTCTTATTTGATGATATTATCATATCACAAGGTAACACAAAAGAAAAGACCAATCGCAACCCGAAAATAAAATCCATATCAAATTTAGAAGGGAGAGGAAATTATGTATAAGATTAATATCAGAAGAATCAGCAACACAGAAAAATTTATCCAGATGGTAGAAAACAGCAGCGGAAAAGTCTTTCTGCAGCTTCCCAACGAAACATTCTGCGACTTAAAACAGAATACAGCGGCGCTGCAAATGCTCCGGATGATTAACCCGGGGGAAATCTGGCTGGACCTTTTCCTGACAGACACACAGGACAGTTACAATTTTATGGCTTATATGGTAGGCGCGGGGGCTTAAACAGCCCCCGTCTTCCATGGGCGGGGACCCGGACTCGCAAGCCCGCCGATTGCCGTTTACATCCTGCTATCCGATTGCCGCAATCAGCCCATGTTCCACACAATAATGATAAACCCCATCGTCCGCCGCATGTCCGCAGATATCGTCGGCCACCGCTTTCAGTTCCTCCGAGCCATTCGCCATCGCAACGCCCGTGCCCACCGCCTGCAGCATATCTATATCATTGTTGCCGTCTCCGAAAGCAAGGGCTTCCTCCTTTGTCAGATGGTAATGCGCGAGCACATTTGCAATCCCGACTCCTTTTCCGCTGTCCGCCGGAATGATATCTACCGCCCGATCCCACCATGCCGCTATCTTCGCGTTTTTCACATCCTGCAGAAACGCCGGATATTCGCTTTCCCGCCCTCCCGACATAATCTGGTATATCTCGCCATTCTCTACCATCTCATCAAAATCATCGGATACATCCACATCCAGCTTGGCAAGAGAAAAATACTTTACCAGATCCGCATCTTTTCCATTTGCGGCAAGCCTTTCCGGAGTGGCGGCAGATACAGGTCTGTTGATGGCGGCGGCATTTTTTACAATCTGTTTCGCATCTTCGGTGGAGAGAGGATTTTTGTAGATAACCTGCTGTCTGGTATAACAGTACGAACCGTTAAACGTGAGAAACACATTCGGTTCCCATCCTTCAAAACGCGGCACCGTCATCGGCGACCTTCCCGTCGAAAGACAGAGAATGATATTGCGCTCCTTCAGCCGGATTAGTGTCTCCAGCGTCCTTGCCGATATCTGTCTTTTGTGAATATCAATCAGTGTACCGTCGATATCAAAAAAGATAATTTTAATATTGTCCAGACTCATAGCTAAACTTCCTCCTCCAATATGCGCATAACCCTGCAGGGATTTCCCACCGCCACACAGTTTGCGGGAATGGAACGCGTCACCACGCTCCCTCGGCAGAACCGGGTGAGAGGCGGTATAAATCTGTACATTCGACGCAATCAGCACATGACTGCCAATCCGTATCTCCTTATCATCGACAAAGGTACAGTTCATATTTATAATGACATCATCACCCAGAAAAATATTTTTCCCGTAATCACAGTGAAACGGCGTATCGACCGCCACATTTTCTCCCATGCCGCCCAAAAGCTTGCGCAAAATAGCTTCTCTCTTTTCCGTATCTTCATAATCCGAAAGATAATATTCCCGTGTCAGTTTTCTTGCGCGGGCAATCAGGTCTAACGTGCCGCCGTCTGCGGTTTCCAGAAAGTCGCTTTCCTCGTAATACATTTCAGCAGTCCCCCGCATAATAGGAAACAATGCTCATATAATCCTTCGGATTGATAATATCCAGCGCAATCCGCAGACAGTTTTTATTCTGGCGGTACTGCTGCCATAAGCTGCCCTGCACCTCTTCTTCCCTACTGATGTTCACCCTTTTCCCGTCCGGACACACCATATTTACCTTTCCCGTGCAGGCGTTTACCGTATTCAGAAAATTTTTCATGTCATAGATGTTTAATTTTACCATAACGAACCTCCTTCATAAATGTTTTGTGTTGTTCTTACAAATATCATTATAGTGCAGTCCGCATGGTAAAAATATTTAATTTCCGCCTTTACATATCACTATCCTGCCAATTTCTCCGATATTCCAGAGGCGTACAGCCCGCGTACTCTCGAAAGACTTTTCCGAAATAGCTGCTGCTTCCCAAACCACAGGCGTGACTGACCGCCGTGACAGATTCCTCCCCTTTCGTTAACATCTGACAGGCTTTCTGCAAACGGTAGCTCTTAATGTATTCTACAGGCGTCATATGCAGGTAATCATGGAACACCCTGAAACATTCCCGCTCACTGAGATATGCCGCTGCCGCCAATTCCTGAATGGAAATCTTTTCCGCGTAATGCTCGTGAATATAAATCATCATCAGCTTGATTTTATCGTTATTCCTACCGGACTCTCCGCCCTGTGCCAGCAGGGGACGAGATAATTCAAACAGCATCAGCCATATCTCAGATAAGACTTCCCGCAGCTTTATTTCATATCCAAATGTGTCGGACGGCAGCTGAAACGCTTCCAGAATCCGTTTCAAAATATCATCTGACAGCGCATCCCCCGAAAAAACAGGGATAACCTCTACCTGCGGCGCCGTTACAATGGGGGTGATATACTGCCTTTCTATCCTGCTGCCCTGTTCCCCGGCAAGCAGGGAAGTATCGAAAATATGGAGAAGCTGTACGTTTCTTTCCGCCCGTGATGTCGCTTTCGTCATATGGAGCACATTCGCGTTTACCATGCCGCCGCTTCCGGCAGGAAACACTGTTTTCCCATGGGGCGTGTGATATTCCAGACTGCCGCTCTCCATGTAAAAAAGCTCCACCGCCCTGTGCCAGTGCCATGGGGCGAAACGCCCTATATATTTATCAAGTTCAGACCTGGACGCAATATAAGGAAAATCATCCGCGAAATCCGGAAGCCGTTCTTCCTTGCTTCCGGTATAAAATTCTATGCTTTGCACGCTTTTCATACATTTCTCTCCATTTTGAAACATATGCCAGTCAAATTCCCGGAATATACGTCCTGCGGTACTCACCGGGCGGACACCCCTGCGCCGCGCGAAATACCTTACTGAAATAAAACACATCCGAAAAGCCCGTAAGCTGCGCAATTTCCGTAATTGGCTTATTCGTCTCTTTTAATAGCTGCTTCGCCCTGCGTATCCGTAGCGCCCGCTGGTATTCCCGAATCGTCTGTCCCGTCTCCTCCTTAAAAAGCGTACCCGCATATTTATAGGAAAGACCACATACCGTTTCCACCTCCGCCGCATCAAAATCTTCGATATAATGCGCCTGAATATATGCCTGCAGCCTTTTAACGTAACCGTTTTCCACGGCGTCGCCTGACGCGCTCTTTGTACTCTCCAGAAAAATCTGCCACAGCCTGACCGAAGCCTGCGGAATATTCCCATGCACATGCGCCTCTATCATTTTCTCAAAATTCTTTTGTATCTGCCGCATATGCTCACAGTCCGTCAGCTTCGGCAGCGTAATGTACTTTTCATTGTCATGCGGCGACAGACAAACCTTCGTATCATAATATATATTCCGCGGAAGCTCCTCCATCTGCGCATTCGGCTCCTCACAGTAAAAATGCGCATAATACCAGGCAGAGCCTTCTTCAAAGGGCTTTTCCCCCCAATGGTGCACCCCGCTTTTTAAGAAAAAAAGGCGGTGCGGCAAAAGCTCATAGCGAACGCCGTCTTCTATGATTTCCATGGAACCCCTGAGCAGATAAATCGCCACATGAAACGGTACCGTCCGGTCCGCATGTATCATTCTGCCAAACGATACACTGTAGTCCGCCTCACAGATAAAGGGCATGGCGTTACATGGAATTTTGAGCGCATGTCTGTCCACCGGCTTCCTTCCCCCTAAAATCCATTTCGTTCCCGCAAATAATACCGCGCTTATTTTATCGTTCGCAAAGAAAAAAGCAGTTATATACAGTCTATCATAACATAAATGATTATAAATGGGGGATTTATGCAAAATTATTCGCTCAGAAACATTGACAATACCCTTAAGAATGTTGTATTATCATAGTTGTTCATAAAGCGAAGCGTGGCTCAGTTTGGTAGAGCGCTGCGTTCGGGACGCAGAGGTCGCAGGTTCAAATCCTGTCGCTTCGACTGGTAGAAATACGAAACACCGAACTCATTGGGGGTTCGGTGTTTTTTCAATCTCTTTTTGTAACATATACTCTATACTATATTTCTGGCTATACTTGAACCATATTCCCTATTGCCTCTTCCACCGCAGCATTTAAACTTTTCCCGTGCTCCATGGCATAAATGGCAATATTTCGATGAAGTTCTGGACTAATCCTAATATTAAAAGTTCCCTTATAAGGCTGCTCCGGCTCCACATCCCGATTCTTACAATCAGATAAGTATTCATCAATCACATTCCGAAAGTCCTGCTCCAGTTCCTGTACAGATTCTCCTTCATAAGACAGCAAAGACTTTATTCCTACCACTTTTCCAAAAAGGCAGTTATCTTCTCTTGAATATTCTACCGTACCATTATAATTCTTATAGGATAATAAATTGCTCATAACTGACCATCCTTTCTTAACTTTTCTATCACTTGATCTAATATATACCGTTTTAGAATTCCATTAGGGTGCGGTTTATGAAAATTAATTACATCATTACTCCCAATTTTCATGAATTTTACTCCTGAGCCGGTTCCCCCTTGCTTTAATTCATAGTCAAAATATGACAACAGAGTTTCCATTTCCTCAAAAGTAAAGTCTTTTGGTTTTTTCAATAGTCTCTTAATCAATTTATCTTTCTTGCTCATAATATTTCTCCTTTGCATATAGTATACTGCTTTTTAAAAAAATATGCAACTACTTTTAGTTGCAATTATATGCTATATTGTTTACATTCTTTCTTAAGCCCTCTTTGTAATATGTATATGCTCTACGTTTCTAACGCTTTTTCTAACACTTTTCCTTACTGTTTCCTTTTGTCCCCTTTTTCTCAGCCATTCTCCACAACCCGTAAAATCCCTTATATTTTGACTGCTTTTGCCCTATTTCCCTTATAAAATGGGATATTTTGGTATGTGCATCAAGTAATATAAGCATTACACAATAACACCACCTAAAATAGAAAAATACCATATAACACATAGCAATGTTTGTTCGGGACGCAGAGGTCGCAGGTTCAAATCCTGTCGCTTCGACTATTAAAAAACACTGGACTTGCTGAAAGCCCGGTGTTTTCTTTTTTGTTTTTCCCATTCATCCAGAATCTTCAAAAATCCTTTGAATAATCCCCCGCAAATCGGACATTCTGAGAACATGAAAACAAACCCGTCATCCGACCGTTTCTATTTTTATGTTCTCCTTTTTTTCATTACCGCCTTCGTTGGCTGGCTCTGGGAAGTACTGCTGTTCTTTTTTACGGAGCACGCCTTCATCAACCGCGGTGTATATGAGGGACCGTACCTCCCAATTTACGGAGCCGGCGGGCTCTTACTCTGCATGCTGCTTTCCCGCCTGAAAAAAAGACCGTTTCTTGTATTTTCGCTGTCCCTTTCCATCTGCACGGTTCTGGAATATCTGACCAGCTATTTTCTCGAGCATAAATGGGGTGTCCGCTGGTGGAATTACAGCGGTCATTTTTTAAATATAAACGGACGGGTCTGCCTTCTGGGAGCGGTTGTTTTCGGTCTTGGCGGGACGGCTTTAGTTTGTCTGTTTTTGCCCTTCTATGAAAAACTATTCGAACGAATCACCCCCGGCTGGCGTAAAGCCGTCTGCCTTTTCCTTTTGCTGGTATTTATAATAGACGGCGCCCGCTGCGCCATGCGTCCGAACACAGGCGTCGGTATTTCTTTTTCATCCAAAGATTTTTCCATTCTTCCTTAAAATGTTTGCAAGCGCTCTCCATATCTCTTGTTTTTTCCTCATAAAAGGTGTATTCTTATGTAGCGAATTTTTGTGGGGAGGTTTGTTATGGAAGCATATGAAGTATTAAGAGACTTGGCGATTATTATTTTCGCAGCAAAATTTTTCGCCGTATTGGCAAGAAAATGTAAAGCGCCTCAGGTTGTAGGACAGATTGTGGCGGGACTTTTAATCGGTCCCTGCGTGCTGGGCTGGGTGGAGCCTTCGGATTTTATCACACAAATGGCGGAAATCGGCGTTGTCCTTCTGATGTTTGAGGTGGGATTGGAAACGGATTTAAAAGAGCTGGTTAAAACAGGACCGATTGCTTTCCTGATTGCCTGCGCAGGTGTGTTTGTACCGCTGGTACTGGGCGCCCTTTTGTACATGGGCTTTTATGGCGTCGCGCCTTAGGGCAGCGAAGAGTTTTTCAAGGCTGTCTTTATCGGCACGATTATGACCGCCACCAGCGTGAGCATTACCGTAGCCGCTTTACAGGAATTAGGGAAAATCAAAAGTAAGGTAGGCACAACAATTGTCAGCGCCGCCATCATAGATGACGTCATCGGCATTATCGTACTTACTTTTGTAATTGGGTTCCGGTCTCCGGATTCTCATCCCGGCATGGTCATTATAAAAACCATTGTTTTCTTTATTATTGCGGTGGCGGGCGGCTTTGTCACATTTAAACTGTTTCTGGCTCTGGATAAGCGGTACCCGCACACAAGGCGTATTCCCATTGTCGCTATGGCGTTCTGCTTTGCCCTCTCCTATGTGGCGGAAAAGTATTTTGGCATCGCGGATATCACGGGCGCCTACATCGCCGGCATTGTGCTCTGTAACTTAAGCGACAATACCTACATAGAGCGGAAAGTGGACGTCAGCTCTTACATGCTTTTCGGTCCTCTGTTTTTTGCCAGCATCGGATTGAAAACTAATTTTGACGCGATGGATTCCACATTGTTTATTTTCTGTATCTGCTTTGTGGTTGTTGCGCTGCTTGCCAAAATTATCGGCTGCGGACTTGCCGCGAAGTTCTGCCGCTATACATTCTCTGATTCCTTAAAGATCGGAGTCGGCATGATGACCCGCGGAGAAGTGGCGCTGATTGTGGCACAGAAGGGACTGGCGGCAGGTCTTTTGACCGCGGACTATTTTATGGCTGTGATTCTGCTGATTTTGTTCTCCTCTATCGCGACGCCGATTATATTGAAATTCCTGTATAATAAAGAGGACAAAGTAGTAAAAAATAATTGATTGTAAAAGAGCCGCTTATTAAATCAACAGATGAAAAAGAAAGGGAAAGTAGTATGGGAGCTTTTGGCACATTCGATCCCCGTGACCCGATGCGTAACGCCGCTTTCAGCGCGCAGTTTACGGATTATGAAAATAAGAGATGCAATACGCCCATATCACCCGTAAAACGCAGGATTGCCTACATTGCGATGTTCCTATTGGCTGCTTTTCTAATTACTATCATTGCGCTTTTTATCATATGATAGACGCAGACTCGGCAGTCTGCTTCAAAAAATTACGTGCTGCAAAACACAGGAAAAGTTTTGCAGCACTTTTACTTTTACAGCACTTTTGCCAGTTCCGCTTCCAGCTCGTCCTGCCCTACGGCACCTACGATGTTACCCACAGCCTCGCCTTTTACAAAAATCTTCATATTGGGAATGTTCATGACACGATACATTCTGGCAAGACCGTCCTCCTCGTCTATGTTGCACTTTCCGATTTTTACCTTACCATCATATTTCTCCGCAAGCTGCGCAATAATGGGCGCCATCATTTTACAGGGACCGCACCAGTCCGCATAAAAGTCCACCAATACGGGAACTTCTGATTCCAATACCTCGCTCTCAAAATTTTGGCTTGTAAATTTGTACTCCATTTGTTTTCCTCCTTATCGTTTCCTTTTCTATTTTGATTTTTATAAGTAACCACTTTTAACACATACATCGTAGTATTTCTTTCTGTATATGCTTGTCTGCATTTTCTGACCCCGACATCATGCAGCAGGTGCATGATGCGGGTGTAAAAAGTAACTATCTTACAATTACATATTTATAAATCGGGTTTCCCCTTGAGGAAAACCGCTCCTCATACTCCGTCATGACGTTCCCTTCCATCATCTGTGCGTTATGATGAAGATCCTCCGTCATCTGCACAATTTTCCATCCCGCCGGTTCCAGCTCTTCCAGCGCAAACTGAAACAAGTCATGATTATCCGTCTTAAACTCAATCACGCCGTCCGGTATTAGTATTTCATCATAACGATGTAAAAATTCACGGGACGGCAGCCTGCGCTTCGCGTGCCTGTCCTTCGGCCACGGATCGGAAAAATTCAGATAAATGCGCTCCACCTCACCCTTTGCAAAAACAGAGGTGATTTCCTCCGCTTCCATGCGGATAAAATAGAGGTTTGGCAGCGGCTCTGTTTCCAGCTTCTGTATGCCGCGAATCAACACGCTGGAATATTTTTCTATCCCTATATAATTGATATCCGGATTCTGCTTTGCCAGTTCTATGATAAAACGACCTTTTCCCATACCAATCTCTATGCGGATGGGAGAATCGTTTCCAAAAACTTCATGCCATTTTCCCTTGCAGTCACGCGGCTCATGTATCACATAATCACAAGCCGCTATCACCTCTCTCGAGCCTGTTACGTTTCGCAATCTCATATTTTTACCTTACTTTTCGTCATTTCTTTTTCTTTTACACTGGGTCTATTTTAACTCATTTTGTATTTTTTGTGAATACACTACAGTTTTTCTTTTAAATAGTGTATGATAGGTAAGGACAGACTCATAATTTATAGCATATATCATATATTTGTTACCATAGAAAGGTTTTCACGCATGTATTTATTGAAAAAAAATAGATTCTTGCAATCCGGAAGGGTCGCAAGTCTGCTTTTCGTTTTCCTTCTGGCTTTTAGCAGTTTTTCTCCCGGTAGTCTGGTTTTTGCTGCAGAAGCTGCTACTTTGGAAGAGCTGCAGGCAGAGGCAGAAGCCCGGAAAGCGCTCCCCATCCAATCAAATGAAATCGATAACTGGCCTGCGGGTCCCCAGATAGGCGCACAAGCCGCTATCCTGATGGATGCCAATACAGGCGTTATTCTCTATTCCAAAAATATCCATGAGCGTCTCTATCCCGCCAGTACCACAAAAATCATGACCGCGCTTCTCGCTATGGAAAACGGTAATCTTGACGATACGGTGGAATTTAGCCACGACGCTGTTTTCAGTGTGCCCGCGGACGGCTCCAACATGGGCATGGATGAGGGCGAATCCATCTCCTTAGAAGAATGTCTCTATGGCATCATGGTCGCTTCCGCCAATGAGGCTGCCAATGCCGCAGGCGAATATGTTTCCGGCTCCATCGAAGATTTTGTAGCGCTGATGAACAAGCGCGCGGAGGAAATCGGCTGTACAGACACCCATTTTGTCAATCCGAACGGGCTGCATGACTCTCAGCATTATACGAGCGCTTACGATCTCGCGCTGATTTCCAGCTTGTTCTTTCGCAATGAAATGCTATGCAAAATAAGCAATACGCCGCGATATCACTTTGAAGCTACCGCCACACAGCCCGACGACTTTTATAAAAATAATAAGCATCAGTTAATTAACGGCGAAATTCCCTACGAGGGCATTTTAGGCGGTAAAACCGGTTTCACCAGCGATTCCAGACAAACTCTTGTGACCTGTGCGGAGCAGAACGGCATGCGCCTGGTATGCGTTATCTTTAAGGAAGAATCCCCGAATCAGTTTACGGACACCGTGGAACTGTTTGATTATGGTTTTCACAATTTCCAGGTGCTGAATATTTCAGAAAATGAGGAAAAGTACAATATTGAATCCACAGGCTTTTTGCAGATTGGAAATGATGTTTTCGGCAGTTCCAAGCCGATTCTCTCTATAGATACTGACAGCTATGTCATTATTCCGAATACGGTTTCTTTTCAGGATTTGGATTCGGAAATTGATTACAGCCAGTCGAGTGAAAACCGCATTGCCGGAATCGAATATTCCTATCATGGCATGTATGTGGGAGATGCCTACCTGAATCTCGTGACCGACAACGCTTCCTCTTATGAATTTGACACTAATATGACCGCTGCGGACGTGAGCGTGGAAAAGACAGAAGCGGAAACAGAAGCCGATTCTTCGCAAGCACCCATTTTCATCAATATCAAAAAAGTGTTGCTGATTATTCTGGTTCTCGCTGCCATTGTCATAACTATATTTATGGTACATGCGTTAATCACTAACGGCAGGACCGCCAAACGCAGAAACAACCGCATCAAACGCAAACAGAGGAGACGATCGCGTATGCGTACGGATTTTGATGATTTTGATTTTTAAATCATTATCCTCTTGACCTTATACTAAGTATACCCCCTATACTTAACTCAACGAACAGGGAAAGGAGGTACATTTCTTGAATATCAATGAAGTGGAACGACTGACAGGAATCACCAGACAGAACATCCGTTTTTATGAGAAGAGAGAGCTGCTCCATCCAAAGAGAAATCCCGAAAACAACTACCGGGAATATTCGGAAAAAGATGTGACTGCGCTTAAAACAATCAAACTTCTGCGAAAACTGGATTTCTCGCTGGAAGATATTCAAAGCATTCTGTCGGCAGAAATACCGTTTCACTCACTGCTGGAACAGCATATGAAAGAACTGCAGGCACGGCAGCAGCAGTTAAAATCGTGTATTGATGTTTGCAGCGATCTGCTCCGGACAGATACTGGAACTTTAGATGTGGACGGCACACTGGAAAAAATGGATCAAATCGAACGAAATGGGGGTATGTTTATGTCAATTATAAAAGATTATAAGAGGTATACCGCAGCGCAGCGTAAGCGGAGTTTTTCCTTCCATCCGGATACGATGGTAATGAATCCCGGCGAATTTCTGGAAGCGCTGTTTTTATATGCCAATGAAAACAATCAGAATCTGGAAATCATCAAAGAGGGCATGTATCCAGTTTTTAAACTGGATGGCGTGGAGTACAGAGCCGAGCGTATCTTTGGACGTTTCGGTGCGACAATTCACTGTACTATGACCCATCCCGAAGAATGCGACGACGCGACTATTTCCAGAAAGAGAAAAATCGTATACCGGCTGATAAACGGACCCTATATTTTGCTGCTGGCTGTCTTTCTCTTCATGGCAGTTGACAGGCAGAACGTTGGATGGGCAGCGGTGGTGGCGTTCTTTACTTTCCCGTATCTGATCTGGCTTTTTGGAATATATCCGAAAATGAAATAGGATACTGCTAATTCTGAATAAAAGCGATAGATGGAAACAATAAAAAAGAAAAAGGCTGTAAACTCAAAAACCCTTGAATTTACAGCTTTTTTAACGTTCCCTGCGGGAATCGAACCCACAACTGGGGCTTAGGAGGCTCCTGTTATATCCATTTAACTAAGGGAACAACT
>ERZ808037.773-NODE-773-length-26064-cov-7.711009_pt1 | contig 26064 bp, 19 predicted proteins | sample MGYA00380190_ERZ808037 | MGnify/ENA primary metagenome ERZ808037 (study PRJEB31490, sample SAMN06133399) | mouse gut metagenome | isolation source: J9 | host: mice | place: China: Chengdu | collected 2015-05 ... | reverse complement strand
AATCCCCATATCGGCGGAAACTTTGATATGACAGTCTAAGCGAAAAATAACGGCTTAAACAGCCGTTATTTTTTTGCGTGCATAAACAGAGTCCGTGCGCGTTACCGACAGGATCCGATCAAACATCCCGGCCTTCTATGTGCCGGAAAGCTCCTGAAAACTCCCTACAAAAGGAACAGCTCCAGACTCATATACCCCAGACAGAGCACAATCGCGATAATGAGCGGCACGCTCAGAAGGTAATCCGCGCGCGACGGCTCCTCCGCACTCCACTGTACCGGCTGCGGCGGTATATCCGGCCGCGGCACATTCATGGGCTGCGGTATGTTCGGATATGACACATTAATCGTCACTGGCTGCGACCCATTCGGATGCGGCATGTTCATCGGCTGCGACGGCATTTGCGCATTCATCTGTGGCGGCACGTTCATCGGCTGCGGCGGCATCTGCGCATTCGGATATGGCACGTTCATCGGCTGAGACAGCATCTGCGCGTTCATCTGTGACGGCATATTCATCGGCTGCGGCGGCATCTGCACATTCGGCTGCAGCACGCGGCCACCCCGCCGGAACAAGGCCCCGAACGCCTCCTGCCGCCCCTCGTTCTTCGCAATCCACACGATCACACAGGCGGCAATGGGTGTGGTGACCGTCGCGATCACCAGATATACGGAGAGCGCCGCCAGAAGATCCTGCGTTGTCAACTGTTCAGCCGCCTCATTCACAGCCTGCCCGTATATATTGTTTAAAATGCTCTCAGACGCGTACATCATGACAACCTGAAAGGAATTAAAAAACATGTGACAGAAAACGGAAGCCCACAAACTCCCCGCCGCCTCCACCAGCAGCACCAGAAAAACGCCGATTGCAAAGGCATAAACGGCCTGATTAAAATTCATATGCATCAGGCCGAAAAGAAGAGACGACAGAAAAACCGCCGAAAGGCCTTTATCGCGGAGCGTTTTGCGGCGCATACGATTCGTCCATTCCCCGCTTCTTCTGTAACTTCTGTATATCACACCCCGAAAGACAAATTCCTCACAAAAAGGCCCGAATATTCCTATCATAAAAAGCATTGCCGGAAAAGGCGTGCTTATGATATCCCCTTCCAGAGCCGCCACCGCATTGTCCGTAAAAAACATAGTCAACGTATTAAGCACTGTGACAAGCGGCATAATCAGAAAAGTGCACAGGGTAATCATCAGAAGAGTGGAAATCTTCACCTTATGAAATCCGGCCGCCTCAAAGGGCCGCGGCATTCCGGGGATCGACGGTCCGCCTGGCACAGACGCCACACCGGGCACGGACATACCTGACATCTGCGGTCCGCCATACACAGACACCCCACCGGGCACGGACATGCCTGACATCTGCGCCCCGCCGGGCATTGGCATCTGTGTCATGTCCCGCCATTCTCTTCGCTCAAAAGCAAGCAGAAAGATCAGGGTCGGCACGACCAGTATCCCCTGACTCAGCAAAAAGTTCAACACAAGACTGTCAGGCAGAGGCACCCCGCCAAAAATCAGGAACGCCACCACCCCGAAATGCACCAGTATGATAGTCAAAAACAACCAATTCGCTCTTTTACTCGTCATTACGTTTTATCGCTTTCTCTGTTATCGTAATTTTACCCGCTTTTAACAGGTTTCCGACTGCCCGCTTAAATTCACTTTTACTCATCTGCATTTCCCGGCGGATGATTTCGGGCGACGCCTTATCGTTAAAAGGCAGCACCCCGCCGGAGCGGTCAATCGCCTGCATCACTTTCTCCGCGTCCCCCGCGATTTGCAGATACGCCTTTTCGCGGATGCTCAAATCCAGCTTTCCGTCCTCCTTCACCGCTGTAACGCGGGCATTTACGGTATCTCCTACCGCCACATTCCCGTACAGCTCCCTTTTCGGAATCAGCCCGGAATACTGATCGTCCACAGCCACAAACGCACCAAAGTTAGGGCTGATCTCATAAACGGTGCCGCTGACGCGGTCGTCCTTTTTGTAACTACTGTTATTTTTCAGATAAGGGTACACATTCATGGTAGCGCAGAGCCTGTCGGACTTATCAATATAGAGCGCGGCAAGGCACTCCTCCCCGGCGGACACTCTTCTTGTCTGCTCTTTAAAAGGCAGAAGCAGATCTTTCTCCAGCCCCCAGTCAAGAAACGCGCCGATCTTTCCCACCTGCACCACCCGCAGTCTCTCCACCCCGTGCAGGGTGATCTTAGGCATGTTTGTGGTCGCAATCAGTCTGTCCTTGGAGTCGCGGTATAAAAAAACCTCCACTTCGTCGCCGCACGCTGCGCCTTCCGGCACCTGTTTTTTCGGCAGGAGGACTCTCTCCTCCGTATTGGCTCCATCATACAGATAAACGCCGAACTCTACCTGCTTTACGATTTTTAATGTCTGTATTTCTCCTAATTGAATCATATTTATCTCCGTTTCTTTTACAACCAGTAACCCCTCTTCCTTCCCGCCAAACCCGTGCAAGCACGCTTTGGCCCTCAGTCGAAAACGCCCCCGCACGCTCAGCACGCGCCATTCGCAAAATCGCACCTGCGGCGCTTTCCGCTGCTTCGCAGCTCTTTTTGCTCATAAGATGGCGCTCCCTCAGACCTCCTCCTTCCCGCCAAACCCGTGCAAGCACGCTTTGGCCCTCAGTCGGGGTCTGGCTGAGCTGGTGATGTAAACTCTACAATACAGTATGGGCTGCCGTCTGCTCCGTTCAGGGAAACCGTGTACAGCTTTCCGTCCTTCCCTGCGGCGGCCACGGGATAAATCTCATCCCCAAGCACCGCCTGACTCTTATACTCCACGCGAAGCTGGCTGATCCCGAACCCGCCCGGAATGCAGTCCATCGCCATGCGCACATATTGTCCGTTATTGACATGATGGTTCGTGTCAAGGTGGTGGGGTTTCACCGTGAAAGCCCCCATTAGCTGTCCATCCGCAGGCATTGCGATCTTTCTGGGCGCATAGTCCATCGGGTATTTCTCCTCCGGCGCATATCCCGCCTGCATATCCGCATTCGGCTTTACCGGACGCATTTTCTCCCTGTCCATCAGGGTCCATATGGAATTGGCCCAGGCCAGCGCCTCTCCCTCTTTCGTCCGCATCAGGAAGTTACGAAGTCCCATAAAGCCGCGAAACTCATAAGGGGCCGTGCCGACCACGATCCGCTCGCCGTACTTCGGGTACCTCCCGATGCAGATCTGCCACGCGGACAGAAGCCACACCTGCCCGATTTTATCCATATATTCCAGTCCCAGCCCGATATCCTCGGATTGGAAGGTGGAACAGTCCTGAAAATAGTCAAGCAGGGACTGCATCGTCAGCAGGCCGTCCTCTCCCACCTCGCTGTAACGTATTCTTCCGTCAAATGTGTACATGTTAATCCAACCTCTCTGTAAACGCCGTTTCCTGATCTATTTCCGCCACAGGAGCAACGCTCCTTGCAAGAATCCCCTTCATCCGCGCGATGGCAATGCCGTAGTTTGTCACCGGAACGCCCTGCGCCTTCGCGAACCGCATCCTTCGCAAAACTTCCCTCTCGTTTAACATACATCCCCCGCAGTGAATCACCAGCGCGTAAGGCGCAAGGTCCTCCGGAAAGCCCGTACCCGACGATGTTTCTATGATGATATCCTTTCCCGTGTATTTTTTCAGGAAACGGGGGATTTTCACCGTCCCGATATCGTCACACTGTCTATGATGGGTACAGCCCTCGGCAATCAGCACCCGGTCGCCGTCTTTCAGGCTGTCAATGGCACGCACGCCTTCGGCCGCTATTTTCAGGAATCCTTTATACCGCGCCATCAGAATCGAGAAGGAAGTAAGGGGAATGTCCTCCGGCACGATGGCCGCTACCTCCTCAAACGCCTGACTGTCCGTAATGACGAGCGCAGGCTTCTCCGAAAGTCTGGTAAGCGCTTCTTTAAGCTCTGTCTCCCGCACTGTCACCGGAATCGCCCCCGCCTCCAGCAGGTCCCGTATCGTCTGCTGCTGGGGAAGGATCAGTCGCCCCCTGGGCGCCGCCGCGTCAATGGGAACCACCAGCACCACGACATCCAGCGGTTTAACCAGATCCGCCACAAGATGGCGCTCTCCTTTATCCGGCAGCATTGCCGCCAGCTTTTCCTTTAATTCATGGACGCCCGCGCCTGTGACTGCGCTTACATACATAACATTCGCTATTTTATTCTCATCCGGCTTTTCCGACCGGCAGCCCCCCATATCCGCACGGCTTTGCTCCTGGTCCGGTTTCATCGGGCATCCGTCCGTTAGATCGGCCTTCGTGCAGGCTGTCACAAACGGGATCTCCCGCTCTTTGAAAAGCGAAACCAGCTCTTCGTCGCAGGCCCTCATTCCTTCCCCGGCATCCACCGCCAAAACCGCGATGTCCGTCTTATCAAGCACCTGCTTTGTCTTTTTTACACGCTGCTCCCCCAGCGTCCCCTCATCGTCAAAGCCGGGTGTGTCGATCAGCATAACCGGCCCAAGCGGCAGAAGCTCCATCGCCTTATACACGGGATCGGTGGTGGTTCCGCGGATTTCCGACACCACTGCAAGCTCCTGTCCCGTCACCGCGTTGAGCAGACTGGACTTGCCCGCGTTGCGCCTTCCAAAAAACCCGATATGCACCCGCTCCCCCGCGGGGGTGTTGTTCATACCCATATGCGTTTCCCTTTCTGTCCTCTGACGTTTGGTACACACCCATTCGAAAAATCGCCTATCTTGTGCTCTTGGCCGCTTTGCGTCTGCTTTTCCCGCCTGCCAGGCGTCCCCTCAGTCTTCCTCTGCCCGCCTTGTGCAAACATAGGCTGTCCGAAATTGGGTCCGGCTGAACTGTCAAAACCGAAAATCCCGGATCCCTTCCTCAATCTTCGCCAGATGGTCCTTCGCGATCTCCCGCACCTGCTCTTTCGGAATGTTCTCAAGTTCCGCCTGAATCAATGCCTCGCCGATGGCTTTCGTCTCCTCTGAGGCGTAGTCCATCAGATACTCCTTCAATGTCATCAGCGCGTTAGGGTGACAGCAGTTCTGAATCTGTCCCGTCTTGCACAGGCTCATAAAGCGGTCGCCCGTCCTGCCCTCACGATAGCAGGCCGTACAGAAGGAGGGAATATAACCAAGCTCCATAAGCCACTTCACGACCTCATCCAGCGTCCGCTGGTCGGACACATCGAACTGCTCCGTGTCGGTGGGTCTTTCTTCCTGCGTATAGCCGCCCACGGATGTTCTGGACGCGCCGGAAATCTGGGACACGCCCAGACGGATCACCTTCTCCCGCACCGCCTGACTCTCTCTGGTGGAGATAATCATGCCCGTATAGGGAACGGCTATGCGGATCAGCGCGCACAGCTTCGCAAAGGTTTCATCGGCGATGCCGTTGTCAAAAGCCGAGGGATCAATGTCATCGGCGCGCTTGATGCGCGGCACGCTGATGGTGTGGGGGCCTACTCCGTGGACGGCCTCCAGATGCTCTGCGTGCATGAGCAGCCCTGCAAACTCGTACTTATACAATTCCAGTCCGAAGAGCACGCCAAGCCCTACATCGTCAATCCCGCCGTCCATGGCACGGTCCATGGCCTCTGTGTGAAAATTGTAATCATGTTTCGGTCCGGTGGGATGCAGCTTTAAGTAGCTCTCCTTGTGGTAAGTCTCCTGAAAGAGAATATACGTGCCGATGCCCGCCTCCTTAAGCATACGGTACTCCTCCGTCGTGGTGGCCGCAATGTTCACGTTGACGCGGCGGATCGCGCCGTTTTTATGGTTGATGGAATAAATCGTTTTGATGCATTCCAGTATATATGCAATGGGATTGTTAACCGGATCTTCCCCCGCCTCAATCGCCAGACGCTTGTGACCCATGTCCTGCAGGGCGATTACCTCCTGCTTCACTTCCTCCTGTGTCAGCTTCTTTCGGGGAATGTTCTTATTTTTCATATGATAAGGACAGTAAACGCAGCCGTTCACACAGTAATTTGACAGATAAAGGGGCGCGAACATCACGATCCGGTTGCCGTAATAAGCCAGCTTGATCTCCTCCGCCAAAGCATAAATCTTTTCCAGAATCTCCCTGTCCTCACAGGCCAGAAGCACCGACGCCTCCCTGTGGGAAAGGCCCGCGCACACCGTGGAATTACCCTCTCTCCGGGGGCGCGCCTTGTCCAGAATTTCATTGATAAGCGTCTTGTTATCCTTATTTTCCTCCGCATATTTCAGCGTTTCAAGAATTTCCTCATGGCTGATAAAGTCGTCCGCACATAATGATTTCGGATCGTACATTTCATTTTACCTTCTTTCCGTTTATGATAACCATTGTTATTTATTCTATAGCATCCGCGCCTCTGCTTGCCGGCCCACGTCTTCTTGCCGCACCCGTCTGTCATCGCCCACTCACCGGGCATCCCCTCTGTCAACCGTCACGCGATACCCTGCCCGCGATACGCTCTCCTTAAGAAGCAAAAGCCCTTCCGCCGCCTCCTTGCCGGTATGCACCTTGTTGTCATAGAGGCTGTACTGCCCGCGCACATCTGCCGGGGACAGGTTCGGCATGACCACATTCGCCCCTGCTTTCAGACCAAGCTCCCGTCCCTGCGGGTGAATGGTGCCAAGCGCCGTGGTCGCCGGTATAAGAGCCTTCGGCAGCGTCAGTCTTGTGAGGGCCACCATAGTAAGCGTCCGCAGCAGACTCCCGGGAGACTCTCCCGTAAAGGGTGTGTCATGATGGGGAATAAACGGCCCGATGCCCACCATGTGAGGCTGAAACTCCTGCAAAAAGCGCATGTCCGCGATCAGCTCCTGCGTCCCCTGAAAGGGAGAGCCAACCATAAATCCGGCCCCTGTCTGGTATCCGGTCTGCTTTAAGTCCCGCAGGCATTCCATGCGGCGCAGGTAAGTCTGCTCCGGCGGGTGCAGTTTTTCGTAATGAGAGCAGACCGCCGTCTCATGGCGCAGCAAGTACCGGTCCGCTCCCGCCTGATACCAGATTTCATAATCCCTGCGCGGGCGCTCCCCCAGCGAAAGCGTCACCGCACAGTCAGGATAGTTTTCTTTTATGCGGGAAACTATTTTCTCCACCCGGTCTGTCGTATCGTAAGAATCCTCGCCGCCCTGCAGCACAAAGGTGCGAAATCCCAGTGCATAGCCCTGCCCGCAGCAGGCAAGAATCTCCTCATCCGCGAGTCTGTACCGCGATACGTTCGCATTGCTCCGGCGGATGCCGCAGTAGAGACAGTCGTTTTTGCAGAAGTTCGTGATCTCTATCAGACCCCTTATATAGACGTCCGTCCCGTAATACTGTCTGCGCACGCTGTCCGCCTTGTCAAACAAAAGCTGTCTGTCGTAGTCTCCCTCTATCAAAAACCGCCACTCGTCGTCAGAGAGTGTACCGCCTGCGGCGAGGCGGTCTGTCAGGTCTGTCATATGTCCTCCCGCAGGAATCCTTCCAAAGGCTCTTTTAATTCCGGCAAATCATCCGAAATAATTTCCCAGACAAGTTTCAGATTGACACCCTCATAGTCATGTACAATTTTATTTCTCAAACCATATACCTGTCTCCACGGAATTTCCTTATGCGCATTTTGAAACTCCTCATCTGCTTTGTTTGCTATTTCTCCAAGCTGACTCAGATTAAACACGCAGGCTTCCACGAGCACATCATTTTTTATAAATGTATCATAATCCATTCCCTCAATATAGGCAGAAACTTTTTTTACATACATAAGCATTTTCGAAATTACGGTCTCATTTCTCATAAATCAGCACTCCCGTCCGCTTAATCTCGCTTTCGATCTCCGTTCCCTCCTGAATATGGGATATATCCAGCACATCTACGGTTTTTTCCACCGCCGTTCTCAAATCCTCAATCAGCCCCACGAATTTCAGCCCCCGCAATCCGCTGTCTATCAGCAGATCTATATCGCTTTTCTCAGTCGCTTTTCCCTGACTGTAAGAGCCAAACAAAGTCGCTTTTCTAACTCCGTACTCTTTCAGGATCGGAGAAATCCGCATTTTAATCTGGTTTATGGTATATATCTGCTTTTCTTCCATATTCCCCGCCTCCATACAGTACAGAAAACCCGACAGATCTTATCCGTCGGGAATTGAAAGGATTCGAACATTGAAATGTTCAATCTGTAATTGACCTATCCATCTCTTATTTTACTAATTATCACAGATTTGTCAACTTGTAACTGACGAAGCCTGTTTTCTGCCCTGCCCATCCTCCTCCTCGTAATACTGCGCCTGCGCGTGCCACAGCTCATAATATTTCCCGTTTTTGTCCGCCGCAAGCTCCTCGTGGCTTCCAAGCTGTACCAGCTCTCCCTCATGGAAAACCGCTATTTTTTCGCAAAAGCGGCAGGATGAGAGCCGGTGGGATATATAGACCGCCGTCTTCCTTCCCACAATCTTGTCGAAATTAGAATAAATCCCGTACTCCGCCAGCGGGTCCAGCGCCGCCGTCGGTTCGTCCAGCACAATAAAAGGCGCGTCCTTATAAACCGCTCTGGCTATGGCAATTTTCTGCGCTTCGCCGCCGGAAATCTCAACTCCCTCGTCATCATAATCTTTGTAAAGACAGGTTTCCAGCCCTTTTTCCATGGAAACAAGGCGCGCGCCAAAGCCCGCGTCCTCCAGACATTTTCGGGCCAGTTCTCTGTCATAATCCTGCGATACGGCAATGTTTTGTGCCAGCGGAAACGGGTACAGCGTAAAGTCCTGAAATACGACCGAAAACAGCCTGCTGTACTCCTCCTGCTTAAATTTCCTGATATCCACGCCGTTTAAGAGAATTTCTCCCTCCTGCGGGTCGTAAAGCCTGCATAACAGCTTGATCATCGTCGTCTTGCCAGAACCGTTCATCCCGACGATGGCCAGCTTCTCCCCCACCGACAGTTCCATGGAGAAATTCTTTAGCGCGTCTTTCTCTGCTCCCGGATAGCGGAAGGTCACATTCCGAAAGGCGATCCTGTATACGCCGTCGCTGCGCTTTTCCACCGGAAGGCTTCCCCGATACATCTCGTTTTCCATATGAATCAGCGCGAGGGTACTGAGCTGCTGTCTCGCCGCCATCGCCAAAACGGGGACGTCATGAACCACGCCTGCTGCCGCTTCCAGAAACCGGCCAAAAGCCCCCGCCAGACGCACCACATTTCCCACCGTAACCATACCGGCCAGCGCGATCATCACAATGATCAGATAGGCGCCGCCATTTGCCGCCGCACCTGCCGCCGCGCCAAAAAACGCTTCACCGGCGTCATTTTGCGACGCTTTTATCATGGGACGCCGGAATCCCTTATGCCGCAGGACCTCTGTGGTCCAGCGCGCCATCAGATCATACCCCCCATAGATGCGGATATCCTTGCCGTTCTTGTAATGATAGGATTCCTGCGCCGCAAAATCCCACGCAAAACTGTACGTCTCCTCCTTCTCCCCGGTGCTCTCCGCCACATGATAACGCCAGCGGTCCCGCTGTCTGCCAAAATGCATCCGCAAGAATACCGAAATCACCTGAACGGCAGTCATAGCCGCCAGAAGAATCCATACGGCCGCCGTTTTCGTTCGGAGTAAAATGACTGCCGCCGGAAATCCCACAACCGCCGCGCCGATCAGTTGAAACACCTTTTCCATAACGCCGTTGCACGACCATAAAACACCGTTGATCCCCGCGCCCCAGTTATTGTCTTTTCTGATCCGGTCTTTCAGCTCCTTGACCTTCGGACTGTCTATTCTCGAAAAGTCCATGTCCAGCATCTTTGTCTGTGTCTCGCATTCGTACAAATAATACATTTGCTCTCTGTGCACTTCCATTCTGTGCCAGATCGCTCCGGAAAGAAACTGCAGCAGCATAACCGCAAGTGTCGTGCCCGTAATCACCGCAAGCATTTCCCCGATTTCCCTGTGCGCGCCGATGCCGTCCAGAATATACGCTGTCAGCATAAGCTCCGCATAAGGAACCGCGGTCTTAAGCAGCAGAGAAACCGCCACAACCGGAAAATACCACCGGTTCAGCCCGCGCACATACTTTATTATTTTTAAGATATTCCTGCCATGTTCCCGAATCGGGAGCTTTGTCAGCAAATCATCCGTCGTCATGTTTCCTCCGTCGCACCTGTCTTTTCGGGTCATTTTAATCTTCCGTCTCCCCGACTGCTTCCTCCCCATCGAAATGTTTCCGGTAATAACTGCTCTGCACTTCAAACATCCGCGCATAATCTCCACCCGCCCGCATCAGTTCCTCATGGGTTCCCGTCTCCGCAATCTTACCGTCCGCAAGCAGGATGATGCGGTCGGAAAATTTCGTGCTGGCAAGCCTGTGGGAGATAAAAACCGCCGTTTTACCGCGCGTGTACTGATTGTACCGGTCGTATACCCTGCTCTCGGCAATCGGGTCGAGCGCCGCCGTCGGCTCGTCTAAAACCATCACGGGCGCGTTTTTGTACAAGGCTCTCGCCAGCAGAAACCGCTGCTTCTGGCCGCCGGACAGCTCTATGCCGTTCTCCGCCATCGTCTTTGTCATGTAACTGCGCATATGAATGCCCCGCTTTTGAAACGTCTGTTTCAGCCCCGCCTGCTCCAGCGCTTTCCACGCCCGCGCCTCATCCACCCGCTCTACGCGGTCCATAGCGAGGTTTTCCCCTACCGTAAAGGGCAGAATCAGCGTTTCCTGAAACACAATCGAAAACAGCCTGTACCACTCTTCTCTCGGAAACTCGTTTCTGTCGATTCCGTTTATGAGAATCCGGCCCTCGTCAGGCTCGTTCATCCCGCACAAAAGTTTTACCAGCGTAGTCTTTCCCGCACCGTTGACTCCCACAATCGCAAGCCTCTCACCGGCACGAATGGTCAGGTTCAGATCCCGAAACACGGTATTATCCCCCTCCTCCGCATTCTGATAGGAAAAACCCACATGGCAAAAAGTAATTTCCGGCGGAAAAGAAATCTGGTCAATGCGCCCGCTTCCCTCTTTTCGGTTCTCTTCCGGCATGTCCAGATACGCCCGGATGTGATCGGTGCCGTTCGCCGCACCGCGCAGTGTGGCAAGAGCGCTCATGGTATTGTTGACAAAAGCCGAAAATCCCGTTATGGCTCCGAAATACAGTACAAACTCCCCGGCGCTCACGCCCCCTGCCCGTGTCTGATACAGGAGGTACGCATACGCGCCCAGATTGCGCGCCGCCGCCAGTGCATCCCCCGCCCGCTCGTAGAAAGCGTCTTTCTTCTTCGATTGTTCCGACAGCTTCCGCAATTCGCCGATTGTCTGGTCGCGCAAACCGGTCATCCATTCCTTCATCCCGTAAATGCGGATATCTTTTGCGCCGTTTACATCGCCCATGGCATTCTCGACGCATTGAAAATGTTTCCGCGCCAATGCTCTTTGTCCGCGCAGGGACTCCTCATATCTGATATGGCTCATATTCATTTTGTAATGAAACAGCGCCAGCGCCAGAAGAATCGCAAGCATCGGCACACTTAAGAAAACGAGCACCGATGAATACAGGAGAAAGCACAAAACATTCACGCACAGGTCAACCGTGCCCTGTACCATCAGGGAAACCGAGCTCCAGTCCCCGCCCCAGACCGCATCATAGACTTTCCAATGCAGCTTCTTGTTTTCTCCCGATTCCTGATCCGCATACCGGAGCCGGAGGCTTTTCAGAAAAACCATCCCGATCAGATTGGTGCGCTGGGTATTGTAGAGATTATACTTTCCGGCCTCCACACCCTTCTTTGCGCCGCAGATCAGCATTGTGAGAAAGCCGAAGCCTCCCAGTATAAGAAACGCCTTTCCGGGCGCCTCCCCGCGCTCCACCAGATCTATGGCAATTTTCGGCAGATAAATCATAAGAAGCGGCAAAAGCACCCCAAAAATGATCTCCATCCCGCCAAACACCAGCACGAAAGGCTCATGCTTTTTGTAAAAGCGGATATAAAACCAGATATCGCTTATGACAGAGTTGTGTTTCCATTCCTGTTCCTTGTCCCGTGTTTCCATGTTTCCTTCTTCTCCGTGTCCTGCGTAACGGCCGTCCCGCAGCTATTCTTCCCACAGATATGATAGCACAACGGATTTCTTTCTAAAAAAATAAGCACGAGCGGTCATGCTCGTGCACGAATGGCATCCACACCATATGGCAGGTGCGGGGTATGGGGCGCGGTGTGAAAAGCGGCATGGCATTCTCCGATTCACAAGGGCAGCATAATCTCCGTGGCAAACACGCCCTCCTCATGCTGTCTGTCCAGAAAACCGTGGTACTTATCCACCACCTTATCGACACGCATAAGCCCAAAACCGTGACTGTCCGTGTTCTTTTCGGACAGATAAACGCCGCCTGCCCTTTTCGGGCTGCCGCCAACCGCGTTGATGATATAAATATAGAGCTGCCCTTTCAGAATATCCACGTAGACGCGGATAAAACGCTGTCCTTCCTGCCGTATCTTCATACATGCCTCTATGGCGTTGTCCATCAGATTTCCAATGATCAGGCAGACATCCACCTCGGACAGGGCGGTGTCCAGCTTTTCAGGCACCACCGCCTTCGCCTCCACCGCGATGCCCCTGGATGCGGCTACCGAAATCTTGCTGTTCAGTATGGCGTCCACCATCACGTTTCCCGTCTTAATCACTGTGTCCACCGCAGTCAGATCCTGATCCAGTTCGTTCAGATAAGCCTCCAGCTCCTCCAGCCTGCCCATTGCAAGGTGCGCCTTCATGGTCTGTATGTGGTTGTGGTAATCATGCCGCCATCCTCTCGTCTGACGGTACATATTCTGCACCTCTTCACAGTGCTTTTGCAACAGGTCGCTCTGATAACGAAGCGTGCGCCTGTCCACCAGAAGGCCGACCACATGACGCAGAACGGCCGCCGCTGACGCAAGTACAGCCACAGCAGCAATGACCGCAACTATCCATATCACCGGTGTTTCCTGTGCCATATTACACTCCGTTCCGAAAGGTTTGCGCGGCAGGTCAGCGCAAATCCCATCTTCTCTCCTTCTGTACCATACCCCGCCGCTTCTCGTCCGGCTACAACCCGCCTTCCCGGATCCGGCAAAAATGTGCGATAAACGCACGGTTCACCTCCGCATACATCCGCCTGCTTACCGGAATCACACTCCCACTGTCCATTATCAGTTCTGTCTTTCCGATCCGGCGGATGCTTTCCGTGCGGCACAGATAGGAGCGGTGGCACCTGATAAAGCCGTGCGCCTGTAGCTGCCGCGCCATCCCGGAAATGCTCTCTGTAATTTCTGTCTGACTGCATCCCCCGGACCCGGTGTATGTTTCCACCACACAGCCGTGTCCCCTCGCCTCAACATAAGAGATATGGCTGACTGCCAGTTTCATCGTCTCCTCTTTCCCGTGTACCAGCACGAAGGCTTCTTTACGTCTTCGCTGCATCACCTTATCCATACACAGGCCGACCTTCTCCATGCTGATCGGTTTCAGCAGATAGTGGAGCGCCGCCACTTCATAACCGCATCCCATATAATCCGTGATGCCTGTGGTAAATACAATGGCGATTTCCCCGTCCTTCTCTCTCACCTTCTCCGCCATCTCGACGCCGTTCATTTCCCCCATCTGAATGTCCACGAAAAGTATGTCAAAATCATTCGTCTCCTCCCAGACAAAGAGAAACCCTTCCGCGCTCACAAACTCCCGTATCGAGACCTTCTGTCCATGTGCCCCGCCCCATGAGCGCAGATACGCCGAAAGCAGCTCCGTATGTGATTGTTCGTCCTCGATGATGGCTATTTTTATCATTTCTACACTATTATATAAAGTTTTTATGCCAAAAACAATGAAATAAACGCCCGTATCAAACCAAATCTTTCTCCGAAATAAAAAGTTCATCCGAAACCACAAACAGCCCTCCCGGAAACTTTCTTAAGCTTTCCAATAAACCGTTAACACCATCTATCAGTTCGTCTCCCTCCTTCTCGGCCAAAACCCGCAACAACTCCCTAAAAATTCCGGGAACAAGTTTCTTTAATTTCATTCCGTTTTTCAGTATAAATTGCGATAACCTGTGATACTCATTACAGGCGTAACGCCTATAATTTTCTTTAGTCGTTAAAATATCACTATTACCATTAATCTCTGGCAGGAAAAAGAATGCCGGAAACAAGTTCATATAGGTATCAGATAACTCCTTGGTCTGTTTGGAGATAAAAACTTCACCCCAAAAACCTTCAAATTTAATCTGCAGCATATAATTCTTTCTCAAAAACGCCGCACATAAATACTCATATAAAGTATCCGACCTCACTCCCCATTCCCAAAACAAGTTTTCAGAAAGCCTCGAATATAATACATATTCTATTTTTTCTGTCCGCAATAACTGATCCGCCAGTTCCTCATTTGAGAGGTCACCCTTACTTGTGCAAAAGACCAGTTGTTTTGCCAGATCGCTTCTCTCACGTAACAGCTTGCAGTAATCCTTCATTGCTATAAATGAACAATCTGTCACGCTTTTTCCTGACAAAATTCTATTTGTCACGAATCCCTGCCGCGTAAGCCTCTGTCTGATCACGGCTATTTCGCTGTCTGTTTCCAGAGTAAGGCCGCGCACGCCATCGCGCGCCACATCTAACTGGGGGCGATACTTATCTTTAAACAAAATAATTGCCACGAGATTCCCGTCTCTGTCGTCTCCGAAAAGGAAATTGGCATCTCCGCACAATATGCCATTGTGGGCTGCGATACTATATAATCCTGTATTCCTTATCGTTTTTTTGAAATACTTATCATACCATTCAAGTTCTGATAGTGAACAAACATCAAAAGTCCATTCCCTCTGTAATTTCTCAAATGCCTCTAAAGTTTTGACATCACCTTCGTTTATCCCGGAATAACCGCTTTCCTCCATTAATTTTTTTACTTTATCCGTGTTTTCATTCAATTTCTCTTCTGAAATCCCATATGTCTCCTGTATGTACCTTTTCCAGGCTGTTTCATCTGCATAATTTTCTAATACAGCCCCTAATACTGCTTTCATACTTCTATCATGAGAATATTGCATACTGATTTTTTTCTCTAAAATCTGCTCCATATGATTTCGGTTCCGCAAATTGCTATCCATTATCTCCATCTGTCGCTCAAAATCATCATCAAAAATCAATCCAATTTTTATTCCCAGTTTATCCCTTTCCTTATTTACATATAAGCTGACGCTCACCTTTGCTTTCCCATACGTATTTCCCAATTTTAACCTGACAGGCGCATGTTTCCCCTCGACTTTTGCTGCCAGCACTGCCCCCTTCAAAAATGGCATGCTTGTATAGTCCTTTAACGAGGTGCACTTTAACAGCAGCTTCGGCGGATTTTTGAAAGAAATTTCCGGCACCCGGCTATACAACTCGTTTAAATCTTCCCCGGGAATCGCAAATTCCAGCAATCCCTTTTCGTTTAAATGATCCGACGGATTGATTGCATCCAGCGCATCCATAAAATTTTCTTCTGTCAGATAATCGCAGGAGCCCTCGTCTCCATCATAGTGGATCGCAACGGGCGGATAAACCACGTATTTGTCCACAATCTCTTTAAAACCTCTGTATTTTCCTGTCTGATAAAGATTGGTGCGAACCGCGATCACCGTACCCGCCTGTGCCAGATATTGCGACTTTTCCTTTTCTGTCACTCCCTTCATCGGTCCCGGCATGTGTTTTTTGTCTTTATCTGACAAATAGAAATATCCGTTTATCCCATGCATACTTAACCGCAGCGCCGGATAAAATGTTGCCCCTTCTTTAAAATGCTTTGTACTGACCTCTACCTGATTGGTCTGATCGTCCCCCATAAAACAGGATAAGATCCCTATGCCAAACCTGCTGATCGGCATATAGTCAGCGTCCGCGTTACACTGCAATTTTGACTTTAAAAATGTGTCTGACGAATAATAGGAACTCCCTATCTTCAAAAAATAGTTCATTATAACGTCTTCCGTCATACCTGTTCCGTTGTCTTCAATCCGGAACCAGTGATACCCCTCCTGATCCATCCAGCACCGGATGTTTATCTGCCCTTTCCAGCCGGACGGTAAGTTTTTGTCTAACTGCTCCCTTGTGCGGACGGCGTCAATCGCATTCTGAATCAGCTCCCTCACAAATACGGCCGGGTCGCTGTATAAGTCCTTGCCAATGAACAATTCCAATATTTTATCCTGATCCAGTGACAACCGGTATTGTCCTGAAACATATCCTTCGGATTTTATATTCCGCTTAATCTTTCCCGGCAGAATAAAATCCTGCCATCTGCCCGCGAATCGTTTTAACAGCTTACCGCAATTGTTTAGCTCCTGATCAACCCAGTCAAGATAACAATTGACCGTCTGCTCCACCTGCATGGATTTACAGGTTGCGCTGTAATCCAGAAGATACATATGTACACGGTCGTTGATGTGTAAAAAGTCAAATCCCCGGGATGCCAGATGTTTATCCCATTCTTCTTTGCTTTTCAGCGTATTGGCGTCATCCGCTTTTTGAAATCCGCTATATTTATAAACCGCTTCCGGCGCCCTGCTTGTGTCAAAATCCAATATATCCGCCAGTCGCAGTAATATTGCACAGAACTTAAGATCAACCGTTGCTGTCGTTTCCATTTCATCCAGAGAAGATATATTCTCTCCGTGGCTCTGACAGACACTTATCAGATTTTCTCTGTCTGCCTTTCCCTCCAGCACGTCTGGCCACTCCTTGGCAAAAAGAAGATCCATAACCCGTTCATGATGAATGCTGCGAAGATAATTCTGTATCATATCGTCAGTCATAAGCGGAGCCGTATTCCCCGAAGAGTAAGCCTTTACATATTCGCTGTGGTTATTTTCCAAATATTTATCTAATCTGTCTGCATCGCCAAGCAGCTCTTCCTTTTCTTCCTCACTACAGCTCATCCCGATATCATGACAACAGGCGGACATAATAAGCATTGCCGCCTCATCTCTTGTCAGTTGATCCAGATGATCTCCCAGCAGGTACGTCATCAACTGCATGACGTTACAAATATGCGTTTCATTATGCAGTGTAAACATTGGAAACGTATCACGAATGGTTTCCGCCCGTTCTACACCATACTGGCAGATTTTCTTAACCGCTGCCAAATATTCATTTCCAATCTGCCGCTCCTTTTGGACAACTGCATCTTCTTCCCTGACTTTTTCCTCCAGCACTTCCCACAATTTCTCATTCGTAAATCCCATGTTTGTTCCCCCTGCATCTGTAACGATACTTTTTAACAACATCGTATTCGTAAAATACCCTGCTGTAAATATAAAACTGCAAAAAACCCCGATGCTCCATTCACATCGGGGTTTTCAAGCTGGGCTACAAGGATTCGAACCTTGAAATGACGGAGTCAGAGTCCGTTGCCTTACCGTTTGGCGATAGCCCATCAACAATTAAGGATTATAGCGGAAAAAGGGCCGTTTGACAAGCCCTTTTTTCCACTTTTTTTAAAAATTTTTAAAATTTTTTTAAATCAGATCTCAAACATCAGCTCTCCGTAGGTCGGAATCGGCCAATATTCCTTATCTACGATCATTTCCAGCTCGTCTGCCGGCGCCCGCAGCTCATCCATAGCCACCCTGACCGTGTCTTTATAGAAGAATGCCTGCTCCTTCGCGTCCTCCATCACGGAAGCCTCTTTCTCCGCCTTTTTCAGTTTCTCAAGGGCCGTCTGCATGGCCGTCAGTTTCCCGCCGGCGCTGCGCAGAAGCGCTTCCTGCGTAGACGCGTCCGCACCCGCCGCCTTCACCGCGTTCACGGTGTCCGCAAGCACCTTCGTATAACGGATCGCCGCAGGGATGATCTGTTTGCCCGCCATGTCGATCATGGTGAGCGCCTCTATGTTAATGGATTTCGCGTAAGTCTCGTAAATGATCTCCTCGCGGGACTCCAGCTCCACCTTTGTGAAGATATGGAACTTCTCAAACAGCCTCACCGCCTTGTCGGTGGTCAGTGTGCCCGCCGCCTCGATCATGGACTTGATGTTCGGCAGGCCGCGCCTTTCGGCCTCCGCCACCCACTCGTCAGAGTAGCCGTTGCCGTTGAAGATGATTCTCTGGTGTTCGGTCATGTATTTCTTGATCAGATCGTGAATTGCCAGCTCCTTGTTGTCCGCCTGCTCCAGAAGGTCGGCCGCCTCGCAGAACGCCTCCGCCACAATCGCATTCAGCGTAGTGTTCGGGCTTGCGATGGAATCCGCCGAGCCTACCATACGGAACTCAAATTTGTTGCCCGTGAAGGCAAAGGGCGAGGTTCTGTTTCTGTCGGTTGCGTCTTTCTGGAAATCAGGCAGGGTGCTCACGCCCGTGAGAAGCTTTCCGCCCTCCTTGACGGAAGTCGCCTCTCCCGTCTCGATCAACTGTGTCACCACATCCTCAAGCTGCTCGCCGAGGAAAATGGAAATGATAGCCGGTGGCGCCTCGTTTGCGCCGAGTCTGTGGTCGTTTCCCACATCGGATGCGGACTGGCGCAGCAGATCCGCGTGAATGTCCACCGCTCTCATAATGCATGCAAGCACGAGCAAAAACTGCACGTTCTCGTTGGGGGTATCGCCGGGATCTAACAGGTTCACGCCGTTGTCCGTGGTGATCGACCAGTTGTCGTGCTTACCCGATCCGTTTACCCCCGCATAGGGCTTTTCATGCAATAAACAACGCATGTTATGTTTAACAGCCACCCGTTTCATCGTCTCCATCACGATCTGGTTGTGGTCTACCGCGATGTTTGCCGTCTCATAAATCGGCGCAAGCTCATGCTGGGCAGGCGCCACCTCGTTGTGCTGTGTCTTCGCCGTCACGCCCAGCTTCCACAGCTCCTCGTTGAGGTCTTTCATGTACGCGCCCACGCGCTCCCTGATCACGCCAAAGTAATGATCCTCCATCTCCTGCCCCTTGGGCGCCGGTGCGCCGAAAAGAGTGCGTCCCGCAAACATCAGGTCTGTTCTTTTCATATATAAGTCTTTATCTACCAGAAAATATTCCTGCTCAGGGCCTACAGAGGCGGTCACTTTGGTTGCCCCCGTATTGCCAAACAGCCGCACAATGCGCAGCGCCTGCTCACTCAGCGCCTCCATGGAGCGCAGAAGCGGCGTCTTCTTATCCAGCGCCTCGCCCGTATAGGAGCAGAACGCGGTGGGGATGCACAGAATCGTACCACAGCCGGATTCCTTCAAAAACGCGGGGGACGTGATATCCCACGCAGTATAACCTCTCGCCTCGAAAGTCGCCCTTAAACCTCCCGAAGGGAAAGAGGACGCGTCCGGCTCACCCTTGATCAGCTCCTTGCCGGAAAACTCCGTAAGCATCTTGCCCATCTCGTCCGGATGTGACACGAAAGCATCATGCTTTTCCGCCGTAATGCCTGTAAGCGGCTGGAACCAGTGCGTATAATGTGTGGCGCCGTTCTCCACCGCCCAGTCCTTCATCGCCTTTGCGACGATATTCGCGGTGCTCATGGACAGCTCCCCGCCCTCATTCATCACTTTGACGACTTCCTTGTAGGCGTTTCTCGTCAGACGCTCCTGCATCTTGCCGAGCGTAAACACGTTTTTCGCAAATATCTCTTCCACATTGAATCCTTCGCTCATAATCTCCTCCATCCCGTTTCAAAAAAATGCGCTCCAAAAAACTCCTTTTTTGGAACGCCATCGTTCTGAATACCTGTATACAATTTACGTCTATAAGAATACCTCACTTTTTCCCAAATTGCAAGCAGAAATTTTCTTTTTTTACAGGAAACCTTTCACGCGCCTTTGCCGCTCAGGTTTCGTACCATCTGCTGTCCACCATTTTCCGCTTCTCATTATTAAAAACCACAATATGCAAACCGCTGTTTTCGCTGTAATACTCCTCTTCCCCAAAGGAGACGGCGGTCTTGCCGCTGCCCCACTCTGTCCTTGTGCTGCGCGCATACAGCGGTATACGGCCTCCTGCCAGCGATCCCTGATATGCAGCTTCTTCGAAGGTAAGCTGCTCCGTCAGCACCCTGCCGTCCGAAACCACCGCCAGATAGTTGCACCCGTCCTGCCCCGCCAGCTCCGCCGACAGTCCAAACTCCCGCAGCGCCTCCAGCGTCGATTCCTCCAGCGCATACACATCGTTCTGGTAAGTGATCACAAGCGTGTACTGCTCATGGTCAAGCAGCGAAAGGTAGGGGTCAAGCTCCCCCTCATGCCACCGCTCGCAGGCGTCCATGGTAAAGGCATAATCGTCCCTTGTCTCCTCCCACTGAGGCGCCGTCCTGCCCCCTAAGCCAAACTCTTCGCTCAGGACACCGCCGATATAGTCAGACACCTTCACCGCGCCCCAGATATTGGGATGGCCGTCGTCACAGTTATCCACATCCATCCGGTAATCCATCTGCCGGTAAACACTCTCCTCGTTAAAACTGATAAAAGTACAGCCCTCCCGTTGCGCATAGGCCCGCACCGCATTGCACATGTCAATGTTTGCCGACACCGCCGGCGTAATCGTCAGAATCAGGGAAATCTCATTTTCCCGGCAAAGATCGTTGATTTTATCCAGATATTCCAGCATCAGGGGCGCCATCTGTGCATAACCGTCCGCTTCCTCCATGTCGTGCGGTTCAAACCCTTCCCCCTTCTCTCCCAGATAGAAATGCAGGGGCGAATACCCCTTTAGCCCGGCGTATCCGGCCATTTCCCGAAAGGTGTAGTCATTTCTGTCCGGCGCATCAAAGAGCCATCTCCCGTGGTATCGCAGATGGGGCAGATAATAACTCCACGGATCCTGTTCCGTGTCTATTTCGCAGATGGTTCTGACCGCCTCCGCCTTAACCGGCGACCACCTCATAAAATCAAGCGCCTTTCTCGTATAGCTCTCATCCGTATTTAACGGCTCGTCGGCAATATAGGGAAAACAGAAATAGCATTCCAGCACCACGGCCTTCGGCGTCTGAAAGCGCAGCGCCTCTTTGAGCCAGTAGTAGGACGTCACAAGCCCCTGCTGATCGCTGCTCAGATTATAGCCGGTAACCCCGTACTGATTGTACACCTCCTGCGGAATAAACGACGTAACCCCGTGGCTGCTTCCCAGAAAGAGCACGTCCGCACTGTCCTTCTCCAGATCGTAAAATCCGGCAAAGGTAGTGGTCGTCGGCCAGTCCGTATCCGTAAAAAATTTAGGCGTGATCCACCTGCAGTAAACATGATAGCAGATCCCGAAAAGTAAGAGAAAACAGAAAACTCTTGCGGCAAATCCCAACTTTTTCTTCATTCGCTAAAATCCCCCGTAAATAAACGCCTGCGCATCATACCCCTGTCCGTAAACGCCAAAGGTCATAATACAGAAAACAGCAGCCAGATATAACATCCATCTGATATAAACGGGCTGTCTGAAAACCAGCTCCGAAAAGGAGACACCCTGTTCCTGTTTGAGACTGACCACAAACAAAATCAGAACGGAAATGCCAAGCACTACCCACTCTTTCCACTCCAGTCCCATGGAAAACAGCGACTCATTCGTAAAAATCCACAGATTTCTCACCCGGAACATGCTGTAAAGCATCTGCAGTCCCTTACTGAGGCTCTCCGCCCGGAAGAGAATCCACGCTGCCATCACGCACAGAAAAGTCCAAACCCTCCGGATCCACACCGTCACCTCCGCCGACTCCCCAAGCCCCAGAAGTTTCGCCGCCCTGCGCTGTATATTCCGCGTCAGATCCCCTGTGATCTGATAGACGGCATGCATCAGTCCCCAGACCAGAAACCGCAGTCCCGCACCGTGCCAGATGCCACTGACCAGAAAAGTCAAAACCAGATTGATATAAGTTCTGACACGACCTTTCCTGCTGCCGCCCAGCGGAATGTAGATATAATCTTTCAGCCACTCGCTGAGGGAAATATGCCATCTGTGCCAGAAGTCCTTCACGGAAACCGCCAGATAGGGGTGATGAAAGTTATCCGCAAGTTCCACGCCAAACAAGTTCGCCACGCCCTTGGAAATAGAAATGCAGGCCGCAAAATCCGCATACAACTGTATGCTGTACAAAATACCGGCCACCAGAACGTAACAGCCCACATAGACCTGGTAAGATTCGTACACCCGGTCCACAAACCGCGCCGCCGAATTAGCTATCATCAGTTTCAGAAAAAATCCCCATAAAATCCGGTAAAACCCGCCCACCACCATTCTCTCGTCAAAGCGGTGTCCGGTATAAAGCTGATCCGCCAGTCTCTCATAACGGGGAATAGGGCCTTGTACAATCTGTGGGAAAAACATGACGTACAGGATAAATCTGGCCGGATTTTTCTGGGCGGCGATTCTGCCCCTGTACACATCCGCCAAATAAGATATCACCTGTAATGTATAGAAAGAAATGCCAAGCGGCACGATCCAGTTCACTGCGCCCTTGTGCAGTAAAATCTGCAGAACATAATTTCCGTTTTTCACACACAGCCACGGAAGAACCATCAGCAATACGGCGCCCGCCAGTATGCCCTTGTTTTTCCGGCGTTCTAAAAGCAGTCCCGCGGCGTAAGCGGCCATGACGGTGACTAAAATAACCGCCAGTCCGGCTCCGCTTTCCATGGCCCGCCAGTAGAAAAAGACGCTTCCGAAAAGCAGTACGAGCCACCGGTATCCCAGCGGCACAATATAGTAGAGCAGCACAGCCGCCGCTACAAACAGGTAAAAGGTAATTGAAAGGTATGTCATGTGTTTTCTCCAAAAAAACCCGGTTTATGGCTGATGCAATCCACCACATACAGCGGCAGATAAACAAGCCGTTCTTCCTTGTGTGATCTTCCATAATAGCACAGGCATTTTATGCCTCCGGCTTCTCCACCCGCAGAATATCTCCCGGTTCAGGCGCTTCCGACAGCCTCACGTCGATGATCTGCTTCGGGTGCGGACAGGAATCCACGGGATTGCCCGCCTCATCATACATGGCCAGCACTCTGACGGGAATGTTTTCCCCGCCCGGCTTCATAATCTCTATCCCGTCCCCCACGCTGAATTTATTGCGCTGCTCAATGCGGGCGCAGGCGCCGTCCTCCGGCATATTCTGCACCACCGCGCATTCTGCCGTTGCACCACATGCAGGCATATCCCCCGCTGCTGCACGATCCCCGGGCGCAGGCACATTCCCCACCGCGCCCACGGTTCCCAGATAAATATACTCGCTCACATAAGTGCTCTCGTCATAGATCTGCGTATTCTCATCGGCTTTTCCGAAATAAAATCCCGTGGTGAACTTCCGGTAAGTGCACTTGGCGATCTCCGACCGGTACCAGTCCATATTGGCGCGGTACTGCTCCACGGATGCAAAATAGTCGTCGATGGCCCGCCTGTAAGTGCGCGCTACGGTAGCCACATAGAGCGCGGTCTTCATCCTGCCCTCGATTTTAAAGCTGTCTATCCCCGCTTCCACAAGCTCCGGGATGTGCCCGATCATGTTCAGATCCTTGGAATTAAAGATAAAGGTGCCGCGGTCGTTCTCAAAGACAGGCAGGTATTCCTCCGGCCTCGTCTCCTCCACCAGCGCGTATTTCCAGCGGCAGGGATGGGTACAGGCGCCGTGGTTCGCGTCCCGTCCGGTAAAGTAATTGCTCAGAAGGCACCGTCCCGAGTAGGAAATGCACATTGCGCCGTGCACAAAACTCTCGATCTCCATGTCTTTTGGAATGTTTTCCCGGATCTCCTTTATCTCCTGTAAGGAAAGCTCCCTTGCCGACACCACCCGCTTCGCCCCCTGCTCATACCAGAAACGGTAGGTCATATAGTTCGTATTGTTGGCCTGCGTGGAAATATGGACGTCGATTTCCGGACAGATTTCCCGCGTCAGCGCGAACATTCCCGGATCCGCTATAATCAGCGCATCCGGCCGCAGTCCTCTCAGCTCGCGAAAATACGCTTTCGCCCCTTCCAGATCATAGTTATGGGCCAGAATATTGGCCGTCACATACACCTTCACGCCCCTCTCGTGCGCAAAGGCAATGCCCTCCGCCATGTCCTCCGGGGAAAAGTTCTTCGCCTTCGCCCGCAGACCAAAGGCTTCCCCGCCGATATACACCGCATCCGCCCCAAAAATAACAGCCGTTTTTAATACCTCCAGACTGGCGGCAGGCACCAGCAGCTCCGGCTTTTTCTTTCCCGTTGTCATCTTTTACTCCGTTTCTGCGCAGAATACCCTTTCTCCCTGCGTCTCTTTGCCGGAATGTCATGCACATCCGTCGTCCCTTTGGCCGCTCACCGGTCCGGCGTGACTTTCACGCTTACCGTCACCCCGTCGCCCACAGGCAGCACCACCGTCTCAAGCGACTCATGGTGGGTAATCTCATAAAGGTATTCTCTCATTCTGCTGTGAATCGTGCGGTTTCTCCGCTCCACGGCAAACCGCGATTCCAGTATATCGCCGTCTTGCAGCACATTATCGGACACCAGAAGTCCTCCGGGCGAAAGAAGCCGCAGGGTTTCCGGCAAAAAATGAATATATTGTCCCTTGGCCGCATCCATGAAAATAAAGTCGTAAGGACCCGGAAGGTCTTTTAAAATGTCCGCCGCGTCCCCCTCCAAAAGAGTGATCGCGTCCTCCTTACCGGCCCTCGCGAAATTCGCTTTCGCCACGGGGATCCGCTTCCCGTATTTTTCTATGGTTGTGATCCTGCACCCTTCGGGCGCATACTCGCTCATCAAAAGCGCAGAAAAACCAATGGCGCATCCCACCTCCAGAATGGACATGGGCCTTCGCACCGCAAGCAGGAACCGTAACAGCCCCTGCGTCTGCGTGCGGATAATCGGCACATTGGTTTCCAAAGCTTCACGTTCTATCTGATCCAGCAAGGGAGTGTTGCCCGCGTCAAGAGATGCGAGAAAAGTGTCCATACGCTCGCCTGATATCACTTCGACTCTCCTTCCGCATCCTCTTCGCCCTCCTCCGGTGCGTCCGCCGCCATCACGTCCATCATTTCCTCCGCTGTCATGGCGGTACTCAGATCATAGATGCCCGGCTGTAACTTACCGTGGTTTTCCGACAAAAGCTCTTGCAGCAGAAAAAGCTTCGCATCGCGGATCAGTCCCCGCTCCTCCAGCATTTCCCCTATCTCCATAACGGAAACCGGATCTTCCACACTGACGCTGATCGTCCTGCCCTCCCCGAGGGCCACCGGCTCCTCGGTAAATATGCGGTAGCCGTAATCATAGGCCGCCGTGGCCGATTTTATAATGTACGTGGCGGCAAAAGCCAGAACCGCTACTTTGACAATCAGTTCCAGTGTGGAACCGATCATTTCTTTTATACTCATAGCTTTAATTGCCTCCATAATTTATTCATCTGTTCTAAAGGCCGGATGCCTTCTGAATAATTGCCTCCTCCGTAGTCTCTCCGTAAGCAAATTCCGAAACAATCTCTCCCTCGCGCATCACCAGAATCCGATTGCTCATCTGCATAACCTCCGTCAGCTCGGAGGATACCATAATAATGGAACTTCCCGCCTGTGTAAGCCGAGAAATAAGCTCGTATATTTCATGCTTTGCATTTACATCAATTCCACGTGTTCCTTCATCAAACAAAATAATTTCAGGTTCAATAAACAGCCATTTGGCCAGTACTACTTTCTGCTGATTTCCACCGCTTAGCTTTCCCACCTCTTTCTCGCTGCTGCTTGTGATAATATTTAAGCGCTTTATGTAATCCGCTGCTACGGCTCTCAGCTTTTTATCTAATATCACCCCATTTTTTATCAGCTCTTTAAGGCCGATAAAGCTGATGTTATGTTCAACGGTGTCACCCAGAATCAAGCCGTCATAATGTCTGTCCTCCGTCACGAATCCAAAGCCTGCTTCAATGGCATCCTTCGGATATTTCGGCCAGTACTCTCTTCCATGAGCCTCTATTCTTCCCGACAAAATCGGATCCAAGCCGAACAAAGCTCTTAAGACTTCTGTTCTTCCCGCCCCTACAAGTCCCGCAAATCCCAGAATCTCTCCTTTGTGAAGTTCAAACGAAATATTTTTTACCCGATTCGTATGGAGAGCTTCTACTTTAAGAACTGTCTCCCCGATCTGTGTATTGACAGCCGGATATATCTGCTTCAATGTACGG
>ERZ808037.772-NODE-772-length-26092-cov-7.508322_pt1 | contig 26092 bp, 24 predicted proteins | sample MGYA00380190_ERZ808037 | MGnify/ENA primary metagenome ERZ808037 (study PRJEB31490, sample SAMN06133399) | mouse gut metagenome | isolation source: J9 | host: mice | place: China: Chengdu | collected 2015-05 ... | reverse complement strand
GTTCAAGACTGTCTGCCCTGGAGCCCCGCCGTACAGAATCTGTGTAAATGACCGGCTACCGCATTTCACCGCGGTTGCCGGTTCTTTTTTCTCCCTTGCTGGTATGTCCCTATTTGACGCTTACAGAAAGCCAAGGATTGCCTGTACCCGCTCACTGTCAAGGCTTGTCTCCCGGCCCGTACTGATGCCGTCGGGGATACGCACCACCTTCATCCCCTCCGGGATCTCCTTCAGTTGGCTGTCATCGGAAAATTTCCAGCCTTTAGGAGGACAGTCTGTGGAAATCACCGTGGGTTTCCATCCAAACAGGGACAGGTATTTGGCAAACTTGATGGAGCGGAACACCCCGGAACCGGACAAGGGCGGGAAGTAGTAGGCGGCCATTAGTACGCGCCCGCCCTTCCGCTCCGCCATATTCCGGTGCAGTGCGGCAATATCCTCCATAACTTCGCTGCCCCCGGCATATTCCTGGCAGCGATCCAGCATCTCTTTTGCTTTGCGGTTCATGCCCAGAGCTACATAGGTATCGGCCAGGTTGTACAGCACCTCTGGGTCATCCGGCCGCTGCGCCACCGCGGCCTCAAAGAAGGTACGCGCCTCTTGCCGCTGTCCGCAGTACGCGCACACGATGCCCGTCAGGTTTTGGATCTGCCAATTCTGGCGCTCCTTCTGGGGCAGGGTTTCAATAAAGTCCAGCGCTTCGGACAGTTTGCCCTCTGAAATCAGATTTTCTAATGCTTTAATCGGTTCCATATCCCTGCACCTCTGCAACAGAATTGCTTATTGAGAAAGCCCGCCCACTATGGGGGGAGCGGTTCCCTCGATCAGATACGCTACCTTCTGGTACGCCTCGCTCTGCTTCAGCGCCACCACCGCCGGGTCGCCGAGAGGGAATTTCTCCAGCACGGCCCGGATCTGTTCCGCCATGGCTTTCAGTTCCTCAGAAGGTGTTTTGAGCCCCAGTGTGTGGTCGATGAGGAACTCTACCATGTCCTTCGCGCCCTCGCAAACGGCCAAGCCTTCCCGCAACAGCCGTACGTACCCCGCCGCGTCCCCGGCATCCAGCGTCTCGAACGCCTGGGCGCAGTACCAGCCGAAGCGGTGCAGCGGCGGCAGCAGGAGCAGATTTTCCGCCGTCAGCATTTCTCCGGCATAGCATACCGGCAGATACGCCTTCTCCACCCGGGCAAAGGTCCGGGCCAGCAGCAGGCCGGTCTCCGCGTCAATTTCCTTCCAGGGGCACACCTTCAGCGCCGCCATGCACAGGCCCCGGGCCCAGCCAAGCCCCTGGGGGCTGTCCGGAAGCTCCGCCCGCGCCGTCTGCCCAGCCAGCTCATAGAGCTCGTCCTTCTCCCGGGCGATGCCCCCCGCCAGAAGATCCATCTGCTCGATAGTCAGAGGGCGGTTCCGCAGCGGGAACTGCGCCCCATGCCGCAGCGCATGGGCCAGTACGTGTCCGGGCAGATTTTCCAGCTTCTCCGCTTTGCTCAGCAGCACTTCCAGCTTGGCGGCATCCTCTGTCTCCAGAATTTGGGCGGCGATACCCAGCTCGCATTTTTCTCTTAACGGCAGGAACACGATATAGGCGTGGCGGACAAAGTCCGGCTCGTCCGACTCTGTCCGGACAAAGCTCCCCTCGAACATCCCCGCGCCAACCTGGAGAAAGACCGTCCGGCGCTCCTCCCCCCGCTCCTTAGTGGGGGTTGGCTGGGTGATCTCCTCCCAAAACCGCAGCAGCAGCGGTTCGGTGTCCAAGTTATAATGGGCATGGACATTGCAGAGGTTTTTCACACAGTCCCCCACTTGCTTGGCATTCATTTCGCCTCCGTCCAGCGACTCCATCAGCCGCAGGCACTTTTCCGGCTGCTTCTCGTGGAGGTAGCCGGAGGCCAGCACCGTGGCCACGCTGAGCCGCGTGTGGGTTCCTATCTTGTCCAGGGCACTGGCCAACAGGTCGGCGCGGTTAAAATTTCCGGTGTAGTAGTCTTCCACCCCTTGAAGATACCGTTCGCCCCACCGGATCGCCCCGGCGTAGTCGTCCGCGTTCCAAGCATTTGCAAACGCGAGATACGCGATCTCCACTCGGAAAAAGATTGATTCCGGGAGAAATTCTTTCTCGTGTTTCTTCAAAATCTGCTCAATTGGCTTGACCGTATAGAGCAAACTGCCGTTGTAGCTGCGTCCATTTTTCCATCGAACCATGGTATCCTCCGCCTGAATCACGCCCTCGTCTATCAGCGAATGTACGTGCTTCTGGACAGTCTTCCGACCCATCCCGACTGCCGCACCGATGGTGGCGTAGCTGGGCCAGCACTGTCCGCTCCGTGCACCCTTTTGGTAGTGGAGATAGATGTACACCAGCAGCTCACCTGCTTTGAGACACAGTTGGAACACCGCATTGGGCAGAGGAAACACCGCATCGAACTCCTCGCCAGTGATCCAGGCTTGCTTTCTGGATATCCAGCGACTGCGGGGCGTCATGCTGTGATGCTCCTGCACTTTGTACTGGATAGGGCACAGCGAGTAGGAGAATGCCTGTCCGTGATGCTCCGTCCTGATGAACCCAGTGTCGGCCAGTGTATGCAGATGTGCGCGCACGGTTTTTTCGCACAGTCCAACCGCTTTACCGATAACGGCGTAGCTCATTTCATCCGCGCCGTGTTTCAAACTTTTGCGGCAGATCAGGTAGAGATACACCAACAGCGGGCCCTGCTTCAAGCCGAGCTCAAACACTTCGCGCGGCAAACAAAATTCATCAGAGGATGGTGCTATCAATGACCGCCCGCCTCTCATCGCTGTCCTCCTGTGTGCCGCTCCACCCACTCCCTGAACTTCTCTTTCGGCACCACCATCCGGCTACCAACTTTCAGCACAGGAAAGTCCGCCTCGTGCATCAATTCATAACCGCTGGACGGTGACACACCCAGCACCTTCGCCACTGTTGACGCATTCAGAAACAGCGGCAGGTCATCATAGCTTTTGTACTCAGATAATTTCATTTGGAATCCTTGTATTATAGAGTAGTAGTTATTAAAGCCCCTCTCCAAGGGCTGTGCTACACTGTAAGGGATGCTGTGGATTGGTTGCCGACCTCCTACCACGCAGATGGTTCATGAAAGGTTCCAACCACAGCCCTTTGCAGGTTTGTTGATCAGTTAAATACCGCCAGACGGTTTATGTGGAACAAGGCTACAAAAGCAAAGTGTCCTGTGGATGCAGCATCACAATTTTACCGTTGGAGGTTTTTCTATGATTTGCGTTGGCATTGATGTGGCCAAGGACAAGCACGACTGCTTCATACTCAGCTCCGAGGGCGTAGTCTTGGCGGATGTGTTCACCATCTCCAATAACCTGGAGGGCTTCAACACCCTGCTGGACAAGCTGCGTGCCTGCTCCACACCGCGGGACAGCATAAAAGTAGGGCTTGAGGCGACCGGGCATTACAGCTACAACATCCTTGGGTTTCTTCTCGACAACGGTCTGGCCACCTATGTCTTGAACCCTCTTCGCACCAACCTGTACCGGAAAAGTCTCAGCCTCAGAAAGACAAAGACAGACCGGGTGGACGCGAGAACGATTGCGGCTATGCTTTTGTCCGATGCGGGCCTCAAGCCCTACACGGACACAGCATACCACAATGAGGAGCTAAAGTCACTCACCAGATACCGTTTTTGCAAGGTAAAAGAGCGGGCGAAACTGAAGCAGTCCGTTTCCAGGCTGGTGTGCATCCTGTTTCCTGAGCTTGAGAAGCTGGTGCCAACGCTTCACATGGCGTCTGTCTATGCGCTACTGTCTGAATTTCCGGGAGCCAAACAGGTTGCTGCCGCGCATCTGACCAGGCTGAAGGCCCTGCTTGCTGACGCCTCCAGAGGCCGCTATGGAAGGGATATGGCCGTGGAGATCCGCGATGCCGCCAGATGCTCTATTGGCTCCAGAATGCCTGCCAAGTCCCTGGAATTGCAACACACCATCCGTCTTATCCGGGAACTGGATGCCGAGATCGAAGAAATTGAAGCCGCGATCCAGACCATTATGGAGGAGCTGCATTCTCCCATTACCACCATTCCGGGCATTGGCTGCCGCATGGGTGCCATGATTCTGGCCGAGGCCGGTGACTTCTCCCGGTTCGATTCCCCGGACAAGCTGCTGGCCTATGCGGGGATGTCTCCTTCTACCTACCAGTCCGGGCAGCTCAAAAACTGCTATCCCCATATGGAGAAGCGTGGCTCCCGGTATCTGCGCTATGCCCTCTACAACGCTGCCAAGTACGTCTGCCATTGGGATCCGGCCTTTGCTGCCTTCCTTGCCAAGAAACGGGCTGAGGGCAAGCATTACAACGTTGCCTTGTCCCACGCCGCCAAGAAGCTGGTGCGGCTTATCTTTGCTCTGGAAAAATCCAGACAGCCTTATTGTCCAGCGATTTGATTCCCCTCAATACCTATCTGGGGATCCGGCCGGATCTCTGCTTTGCTATACCCTTTTTGATCCGTCTGACTCTTTTCCTCCATCCTTCATTTTAGGGGTTGACATCTAATAGTTAATCTTTCAGTAAATTTTGTTGGCCACGCACCGTACCCGTTCCTGCCCCAGAATTTCACTGCGGCGTTTTCACCCTGTTGGCACGCTCACCCCACGCAGGGATCTTGGCTGTGCTTCGCCCAGGAAGTATGTTCTCCGATGTGGGTATTCAGTTATCGAGGTGCAGCTTGCAAAATTCGTTTTTGCCTTTCCGTGAAGCATTCTCTATTTTGCGTCTACAGGTTAACATCTCACTTGACATTCGTCAATAGGTTCTGTATCATATAATTCAATACACTATTATGCGGGTTACATTATCTATCGGAGGCGGAGTTATGGGCGTTTTAGGAAAAGACCTGTTTGACATAGGCCGACCACGTACACACGTCAAGGTGCAGTTCGGACAGAACGCCTACTGGGTAGAGCATGACCCAACGCCCCATCCTTACGGCGAGACCTTGACCGAGCTGTTGAACTACGATGCCGCGCCATATGAGCACACGCTCTCCTTTTTGGAACAGACCATAGAAGAGAAGGACGCCCGCGCAGCGCCGCGGGCATTTATGGACGCGGTGAGGGATCTGTCCGCCCTCCCCTATTTTCGCCTGTTTCTGGCTGACCTGCGGCAGTTCAATGAAATGCCTGTGGAGCATTTTGTAGTCGGCGAAGCGCGGACAGCCTTTGAAGCGTATATCTTCTCAGAAGGGCAGAGGGATGCCGCCTATATGCGGGAACAGGCCGATGCCGTCCGTTTCATCCAGGAGCGGTACTCCTGGTTTTTAACGGAGGCGTTCCAGCGGACATCCTTTGAAAAAAAGAAGGGCCAGAGGAAGCGCCCCCTGGCCCAGCAGATCTATGAGAATTGTTCGGACGCCTTTGTGAGCGGTGTGAGCCTGGGGCAGTCGCCGAAGGTGGACGCGCCCCAGGTGAGTGTCCAGTACGCCGTGCTGGAGATCGACGAGAACCACCACGAGCTGGTGGAGAAGCTGTACTTCGACCGCCTGGTGGATTTCGTCTATGTGGAGTTGATGCGGGGCCTGCAGCGGGGCTTTGTTCCTAAGCGGTGCGCCAACTGCGGCAGATGGTTTTTGCAGACGCCGGGGGCCAGCTACAACTACTGCGACCGACCGGCGCCCAACAGCGGGGAGGGGAAGACCTGCCGGGAGGTGGGCGCCACCAAGAGCTTTCGGGCCAAGGTACTCAACAATGAGATCTGGGCCATCCACCAGCGGGCATATAAGAAATACTTTGCCCGGACGAAGAAGGGCGCCATGACAAAGCCGGACTTTCTGACATGGGAAATGGAGTCCGAGCGGCTCCGGGACGAAGCGTTGTCAGCGTATGACCGGGCGAGGACGCAGGACGAGAAAGCCGCCATTGCGGAACGGCTGCGGGAGGAACTGAATCGGGTGTGAGGATAGAGCAGGATCGGGGGCGGAATTGATATTCCATCCCCGGTCTTTTTCGTTTAGCCGGTACAGCTGCGAAGGATAGGCCTCCGCCGCGAAGGCGGGAAGCAAGAGGCTCAGGCTTAACGTTCAGGCCAAGGCCAGGGATAAAAGTGTTTTTTCATGGGAGCCAACCCCTTCTCTAAAGAAAATTTCCAAACCTATCACAAGTTTTGAGGGCCTTTTCCAACGCCTGATCCATATTGTAATATTTGAAATCTGCCAGACGACCGCAGCAGAGCAGATTGGGAAGCTGATCTGCCAGCGCCTTATATTTGTCGTACTGCTTCTGGCTTTGGGATGTCAGCACAGGGTAATAGGGCTCAAGTGCTTCGCCGTCCTTGTAGGGCAGTGGGTATTCCACCGCATAGCTGCTCCCAGGCCCATCTTGCACCGGGAGTTTTTTATACTCCGTTATCCGGGTATAGCCCGCCTCCTGAGGATAGGCCACCACCGGCGCCGGCTGGACGCTGTCCCGCTCCGTATGCTTCCACTCAAACCGCAAAGATCGGTAGGGCAAGCGGCCATAAACGCAGCCAAACAGCTCGTCCAGCGCCCCGGTATACACCACAGGAAAATACGTTTCGCTCCCACCCAGCAAGAGTTTTCCGTCCCTTACCTTCAGGTGCTCCAGCGCCTCCACCCCCAGCTTCACTTCAATGTTGGGGTGATCCAGCAGGTTTTCGAAAAACCTGGTGAACGAATGCACCGGCATGACTTGGTAGGGATCATCAAAATATCCTTCGTCATAAGAAAAACGCAGCGGCACTCGTTTTAGTACGCTGGGGTCGATCTCCCCAGGAGACACCCCCCACTGCTTGGCGGTGTATGGAGCATAGTCGTTCTGGAACAGATACTCCGCATAAGCACGAATGTCCGGGTCGGGATGCTCCAGCACTTCCACCACGGTGGCGAACTCCCGCCCAGCAAACGCACTCCGGAGTTTTTCCCGCAGGGATGCCGCTTGTTCCGCCGGATGAAAGGTGTCAATGGTCGTGAAATTGAAAGGGGTCGGGGTATATTTCCCGTCCCATACTGCGCCGCAGGTCAGCTTGTAGTCCTGCCACTGCTCAAAGCGGCACATATAGTCAAGCAGTTCTTTTTTCTTTGTGTGGAAGGTGTGAGGGCCATACTTCTGAACCAGAAAACCATGCTCATCCACATAGTCGTACATATTGCCGCCGATATGATCCCGGCGCTCCCAGATGACCACTTTTTTTCCCTGCTCCGCCAGATGCCGGGCAATCGCCGCCCCGCAGAGCCCACAGCCAATCACCAGAATATCCATCAGTTGTGAGTTCATAGATTTCTAAATCCTTATTTGGTTGAATTTATTTGTCACATCCGGAACGGTCAGACAGTAAAAACGGCTTGAGCCTCTTTTGCCAAACTGTTCTCCCACCTGTGACAAGGATCCAGCATAGCAAGCAGCAAATAAGCGTAAATATTACCATCATTGCAGTACAGAATTTGTAACTGCGCCCAGAGTAATAGGCTGCAACTATGTACATGGAACCCCAATGGTTCAGATAAATATACAGCGACAACGGTGCGAGATATTTCATCCATTTGGAGCAAAACAGGCATTTGAGATAGCTCTTTCCAGAAAAGGTGATCGCCAGCACTACGGGAAGAACCAAAGTAATCAGCATAATGGCTTTCGGGCTTTCCGCGAAAAACCAAACACCAAAGAAAATAAGATACAAGGCAACTTCAGCCATTGTCAATAGGATACGCAACTTTTTATTGAATCCGAGTTCCTTTACTTTACAGCATATTGTATAAGCGCATATTCCAGCACACAGGCCACAGGTTGCCCGAATGAGTCCCCCCATACAGACTCCATAGAGCGTATAATGTCCGAGGAATGTAAAACCGTTGCTCTGAGCCATATACCCCAGCAGAAGAACACAGGCAAGCGGAGAAAATACATAAAGCGTAAAGTCCGGCTTTTTTAACAGCAAATATGCCAAGGGAAGCATGGTTATCAGCATGGCTGAAATTTGCCAAGTAGGATCACGCAGTATATATAGTCCTGATAATGCTACACCCAACCACTCAGAAAACAGGCCAGTCAACAGCGTTATAATGGGGTTGCGCTCATCCAGTTGACCACGTAAAGATGGGTCAATGGGCAGATAGATAAATAGATAGATGCAAGCCTTGATCAGGATAGAGGCAGATATTACACCTATCATGGCCTTAAATTTTTTCAGCACATATCCTATTGCCTGCCTACCTACCTGCCTGCCTGCCTGAACTTTTTCAAGAATGCTGTTTGCCATCAGCAAACCAGAAACAACGAAGAAAAAATGAACCGAAATAGTACCAAATCTCATTGGAAGAGTAAACCTTGTGTTTTCTCCTATGAAAGCACAAGTGTGATGTAAAAAAATCAAGCCCGTAAACAAAAATTTTATAGCATCTAACTCATAATTTCTGGGCGCTGGATTCATCAAATTATCAATTTGTCTTTTCTCCATTGTAGTTGTTCCTCCGGTCATCAATCGCTTTTTCTTTTCAAACGTGATTTGCGGCACAAATTCGGTGTCATCACTCTGCCTTTTCAAATCCACACAGCAACTTGGAATTCAGCGGGCACAACCTTAATCTCCAATCAGAAGCCCCCATATGTATCTATGAAAGCCTGGAAGCTCTGAAGGTTTCTATCCTTGTCGGCCAAAATCAACTTCTTTTCTCCGCCGATTAGCTCCAGCGGCCACGCCACTCCGATGTCCGGATCATTCCACAAAATACCGTCATCATACTCTCCATAAAATTTTTCCGCACATTTGTAGGAAACGATGGAATCCTCCAACACTAAATACCCGTGGGCGCAACCGGCGGGAACCAGGATCTCGTTGTGCTTTTCCCCGATCAGGTCAAAAGCCAGCCACTTTTTTAAGGTGGGACTATCCTTACGCAGATCCACCACAACATCCCAGACGTGGCCCCAGATGCACCGCACCAGTTTGGGTTGCTGTTTAACCCGCTGAAAATGGAGGGCCCGGATGACGCCCTTGTGGCTGGTAGTATAGAATACTTCCGTCAGGTCATGGTGGATGCCATTCTGCTCAAAAACCTCCCTGGAGTAATCCTTAGTGAAGCAACCACGGACATCCTCAGCGTTGAATGGTGTTACTTCAAGCAGGCCGGGAATTTCTGTTTCCTTAAACTCAAACTCTTGAATCATACTGCTTGCTCCTTCCACCACTCCAAGGTTCTTTTGCAGCCCTCACCAAAGCTGATCTCCGCCCGGAAACCGGTGTCTGCTTCTGTCTGGGAGCAGTCAAACCGACTAAGGGGCAGATCGATCCCGCTAAAAGGAATATCACCAAATTGAAATTCTAAATCAGGGGCAATGGCACTTCGCATTTCCAGAAGAAACTCCTTCAGGGGCCGAGCTGTGGAACTACCAATAAGGTACTCGTGGAACGGTTTGCCCTTCTCGCCAATGAGCCGGAAAGCCTGGGCCACATCATCTATGTATACGAAGTCATAATTCTGCGTTCCTGCGGTAAACTGGGGTGCTTCCCCCCGGATACACTTCCGGATGGTGGTATTGATCATGCGGGGGCTTTTTTCCCCCACGCCGTAGGCGTTGGTGATCTCCGGCCAGATGAGGTCAATGCCGATCTCCGCCGCCACCGACATACACATCACATGGGCGATCAGCTTACCTCCGCCATAGATATACCCCATTCCCGGCTTGTTTCCCTGGGTGTAGGCTGCGGCCATGGTCTCGTGCTCCATAATGCTGCCGGCACACAGAAACCGTTCACACCCCAGCTCCTTTGCCACCCGCAGGGAGTCTACTGTCCACTGGGCGTTGTTTAGCTGAAGTCGGGTGTCCGCCCTTGCTGGACCGGCAGAGCCTACCCAAGCGAAATGATAGAAAACGTCATAGCTCTGCCGGGGCAGTTTGTCCGAGAGGCTGGCCATTTCCGCCAGGTCACAGGGCACAAAATGCACCCGTTCATCCTGGGGAAGGTTGTTGGAGCAGCCCTCCCGATCCAGCGCGTAGATCTCATACCCATGCCGGAGCAGCTCCCGCACCAACGCCCCGCCCACAAAACCGTTGGCGCCGGAAATAATCACCCTTTTCATCCCAGTTTTCCCTCCAGATACGTCTGAATTTCCCTGTCCATTTCCGCCGGGATGTCCCCGCCGGCCAGCCATATTCTCGTCCACTCCACCGCCTTTTCCACCGCCTGGTTGATATGCCATTGGGGTTTCCAGCCAAAGGCGGCCTTCAGCTTGGAGCAGTCCAGCTTCAGAAAGTTGGCCTCATGAGGGGCGTCCTTCTCCGCCTGGTTGATCCAGGAGAAGCCCTCTCCCCACGTTTCCCGGAACAGCTCCACCAGCTGCCCGGTGGTGACACAATCGCACTCATCGGGGCCCACGTTGTACCAGCCTACCAGGGCTTTGTCATCATATTGCCCCTGGGCGATCATCAGATAGGCAAACAGCGGCTCCAACACGTGCTGATAGGGCCGGGTGGAGCGGGGATTCCGCACCCCGATGGGCTTTCCTGCCTGCACCGCGCGGACGCAGTCGGGGATAATGCGGTCATTGGCGAAATCGCCGCCTCCAATCACATTACCCGCCCGGGCGGTGGAGATGGCAGCATCGGAGTTGGCAAAGAAACTGTTCCAATAGCTGTGGGTCACCAGTTCCGAGCAGGACTTGGAGTTGGAGTAGGGGTCAAAACCGTCCAGAGGTTCGTCCTCCCGGTAGCCCCAGGCCCACTCCTTGTTGTCGTAGACCTTGTCGGTGGTCACGTTCAAAAAACTTCTCACGCCGGAAACCTGGCGGACGCACTCCAAAATGTTTACCGTCCCCATCACGTTTGTCTCATACGTATAGGCCGGATCTTTGTAGCTGTCCCGGACGATGGGCTGAGCCGCCAGGTGGAGGACGATCTCCGGCTTTGCCGCCCGAAAGGCCGCCATCAGCTTATCCCTGTCCCGGATATCCCCAACGACAGAGGTCATTTTCCCCTCCAGTCCCGCCAGCTCAAAAAGGTTGGGCTGGGTGGGAGGTTCCAGCGCGTAGCCGGTGACGATGGCCCCGGCGTCCACAAGGATGCGGCACAGCCACGCCCCCTTGAACCCGGTGTGGCCGGTGACAAAGACCTGCTTCCCCCGGTAAAATTCCATATCAAATTTCTCCATCAGTCTTCCCACACCTTCCATGGGGCTTGCCCGCTGGCCCAGAGCTTCTCCAGTTGTTCCTTCTCCCGCACCGTATCCATGCACTGCCAGAAGCCGGTGTGCTTGTAGGCCATAAGCTGGCCCACCTTCGCCGCGGTCTCCAGAGGCTTCTTTTCCAGCACCGTGGCGTCATCGTCGATCAGGTCGATGAACTCCGGCTGGCACACCATGAAGCCGATGTTGATCTGGTTCCCATCCCCCTGGGTTTTCTCCCGGAACTGCCGTACCTGCCCCCCCTCTCCGATGTCCAGTACTCCGAACCGCTGACCTGCGTTATAGGAGGACATGGTGACCAGCTTCCCGTGGGATCGGTGGAACTTCACAAGCTCCGCAATGTCCAGGTCTGAGACGCCGTCGCCGTAGGTGAGCATGAAGGGCTCGCCGCCCACATAGTCCCGCACCCGTTTCACCCGGCCGCCGGTCATGGTGTTCAGTCCGGTATCCACCACGGTCACCTTCCAGGGTTCGGAGGTGTTGCGGTGGATGGTCATCTCATTGCGGCTATTGGTAAAATCATATGTAATATCCGAGGTGTGGAGGAAGTAGTCCGCAAAGTATTCTTTGATAACGTGCTGCTTGTAGCCCGCACAGATGATGAACTCGTTGAAGCCGTGCCGGCTGTATAGCTTCATGATGTGCCAGAGGATGGGTTTGCCGCCCAGCTCTACCATAGGCTTGGGCTTGAACTGGCTTTCTTCACTGATTCGGGTACCGAAGCCGCCGGCGAGAATTACTACCTTCATTGTATTTGGCCCCCGCTTAAAATTAAATCGCAAACTTCTCTAAAGCACCCCATTCCGCCGCCTCGATGTGTAACGTAATCGGCATGTTGCTTGATTTGATCAAAGGCACTTGCTGGAACTACACCAACCCCTGCAGCTTCTATAGCTGGAATGTCAAAAATGTCATCCCCAATATATACAGCTTCCCGCAGTTGGATCCCATTTTCCTTGCATAGCCTGGATAAAACCTCTAACTTATCGCTGTTGCCCATAGATAAAAAATCGACTTTCAGTTGATTTGCTCTTGCTCTAATTGAGTCAACAGGACTACTGGTAATGATTGCAGCCATGATTCCAGCGCGTTTTAAATTCTGAAAGCCAACGCCATCCAGTACGCAAAAGCGCCGTAAAACATCGCCGTTTGCAGAATAGTACAGGCCACCATTGGTTAGGACGCCATCACAATCTGTCGCGACAAGCTTAATCTGTCGCAGATCAATATCTGTTCTTTTCATCAATATACAATTCCCAATCTTAAAATATCTGATGTACTTAGAATACCCTCAATAGCCCTGTTTTCACCAATAACAGGCAATACGGAACATCGCTTCCCGACTTTTTTCATAATACTTAGGGCTTCCATTGCGAGCATATCTCGATTTACTACTATGGGACTTCTTGTCATAACGATACAGACGTTCTCCGCGTATATATTGACTCCTTTTTCCATTGCCCGTCGGAGATCTCCATCTGTTACGATCCCCGCTAATTTTCTTTCTTCGTCACAAACTAAGACCGCTCCGATTTCCTTTTTTCCAATCTCAACAATCGCATCCTTTATATTTGCGGAAATCGGTACAACAGGGATATTTTCATCCCGCCTCATAATATCAGATATTCTTGCTGTTAGCCCTTTCCCCAATGCTCCCGCAGGATGAAACGCTGCGAATTTTTCACGTGTTAGATGGCGCATCTCAGAAAGCGCCACCGCAAGGGCGTCTCCAAATGCAAGGGTCACTGTCGTACTTGAAGTAGGCGCAATTCCAAGCACACAGGCCTCTTCAACTTTAGGTATCAAACAAACAAGGTCGGCATTTTTTGCCAGTCCTGACTCCGTATTGTGGGTAATTGCAATCAGTTTTGCCCCAATCAATTTTATTCCTGGCAGCAACTGCAAAATTTCATCGCTTTCCCCGCTGTAGCTGATCGCAATTACCACGTCTGCTTCACTGACCATCCCAAGGTCTCCATGGAGCGCATCATCTGGATGCAGAAAAAAAGATGTACTTCCCAAACTCGACATGGTTGCCGCGATTTTCCCGGCAATATGACCCGATTTTCCAACACCCATAACAATAATTTTTCCCGCACATGCATAGAGGTAATCGACTGCTGTCGAAAAGCTCTCGCCGATATACTCTTTTAGGGATTCTAATGCACAGATTTCCTTTGAAATTACATCAAGTGCCCTCTCAGTCTTTTTCATCTGCATATTCTCCAATTAGGTTACTAATTTGCACAAATTGCTTCAAAATTTTTTCACAATTTTCCAGTGTTACCATGTTGGGGCCATCGGATAATGCGTGGTCGGGATCCGGATGGACTTCCAAGAATAAGCCGTCAATCCCTACGGCGGCGGCGGCCCGTACCAAAGCAGGAACGTATTCGCGATTTCCATCCGTGGAGCTTCCGCCCGGCTTTTGCACGCTATGTGTCCCATCAAAAATAACCGGATACCCCAACTTTTTCATTTCGACTAAGCCGGTCATATCTACCACAAGATTTCCATATCCAAAGCTGCTTCCGCGTTCACACAGCATAATGTTCTTGTTTCCGCTTTCCGCCAGTTTGTCTGCCACGAATCGCATACTTGAGGGAGCTAAAAATTGTGCTTTCTTTACATTGATTTTTCGGCCTGTTTTTGCTGCGGCAACCAAAAGGTCAGTCTGCCGACATAGAAAAGCGGGAATCTGTATGATATCAGCCACCTGGGCTACAGGCTCCGCCTGCCATGGTTCATGAATATCGGTGGCGATTTTTACCTGAAACCGATTTTTAACCTTATCGAGTATCGCAATTCCTTGCTCCAGTCCCGGGCCCCTAAAGGAAGTCAGGGATGTACGGTTTGCCTTGTCGAAGGACGCTTTAAAATAATAGTCAACCGGAAGGCGCTGTACCATTTGGCACATATACTCTGCTATTTGCATCACAAGCTCTTCTGATTCAATGACACACGGTCCTGCGATAAAAATCATATTATTCTTCATAATTTGTTTCGCTTCCCCACCAATGCCCTAACTCGCTCCAAATCCTTTTGTGTGTCTACAGCAATTGTCTCGGAATCGACGATCCCGACCCGAATTTTCACACCATTTTCCACGAGCCGCAACAACTCAATCTCTTCGATCCGTTCAATTTCTCCCATTTTCAGGGAACCATATAAAAGCAAGGTTTCCCGTTGAAAGGCATATACCCCGATAGGCTTGTAATAGATGTAATCCAATGCTCCCTTCGGATAAGGAATTGGCGCTCGGGAAAAAAGCAAAATGTCGTCATTGACATCCACCACGACTTTAGGCGTCGTCCCATTGACGACATCTACCGGGTTATGGAACGGCGTTTTTAATGTGGCGCAAGGGATTCGGTCATCCGACAGGATAATATCGATTATTCGGTCAATGGTCGCCGGTTCTAAAAGTGGCTCATCCCCTTGTATCGTGATATAGTAGTCGGCAACGATCTTTTTGGCGACCTCAGATAGCCGTTCTGTTCCATTTTTGTGTTCGGATGAGGTCATAATAACGGGGATGCCATTATCCCTGCACACCTGCTCGATCCGTGTGTCATCTGTGGCAACATATACCTCGTCAAGTCGTTCGACCTGCTTCGCCTGCTGGTATACCCACCAGACCATTGGATGCCCACAGATGTCCTTTAACGGCTTCCCAGGCAACCGGCTGGACTGATACCTGGATGGAATTACTCCGATGATGCTCATTCAATTCTCTCCTTTCAATGACAGCGAATCAAAATCGATCCTGGGAAACACTTCGAGATATCCGCCCCGCGTAGCATTGTATATTTCCATGCCATACTCGTCCGCCGCCCATCTCATATTTTCAAATCCCCGGTTGATACCCTGTGTCTGCAGCGCGGCTCCCCGCTGGTTGGGCAGCACGATGTCATCCGTTCTTGTACGGTCATAACAATGGGGCTTGGCAACAGAATACTTTCCATCACAGCCCAGCAAAATAGTCTCCCGAAACCCCATATAAAATGCCAACTGAAGAAGGCTGTACATGGACAGATAGCCGGCGTACATCGCCTTGGAACAGTCCAGACTGAAATCCCTCATCTGCTCTTCAAAACCAAAATAGGTAGCCCAGTCGTTTACAATGGGGATAAACACCGCATTGGGTACTTGCATTTTGATCTTTTTGGAACGCTTGTTCAACGGGAAAAACGCGACTTGATCCGAGAGCATCAAGTATTTTTCCTGCAGATCCTGTTCCAAATATTCGGACATTTTACTATTACATGAAATGGTTTCCTGATTAAAATAGTAGGTTGGACGCCAGTCGGTTCTATTAAACAAGGGGAAAACATTATTGACTGCAAAGGTCACCTCCCCCTTCAGCCGATCCAGGTCATCGATCCGCAGGCTCGGTCCCAGCCCAATGAAAAAGCAGCGTTCCCCCTTATGGATATCTTTGAAAGCAGATAATTCCTTTCGGTTTTTTCCCGCGAATGTCCACGGCAGCTTCCCGGCCAAGCGAACCCGGGCAAGGTTGGAATATTGCTTCTGATAGTTGCGTACCACAGCAAAGCGATTTGGCTTTCCTCTGACCTCCCGCGACAATTCTTTGAGATATTCCCGGCGCATACTGTGTACCGGGAGGAATGGTTTGATTGCCGGTTTAATGATTTTTGTTTTTAAGAACTCTTTTTTTCCCAAAGCGGAGCGGTCTATATTTCCGGGCGTTTTCCCATGTATCTGGTTCATCCGGCGCTCCATCATTTTGTAAAGGATCAGCTCATAGTAAGGGGTTTCACGAGCGTACTTCCAAAAGTTCGCAGAATAGGGAACCAAGGGATTTTCCCAGGGTTTTGGGTGGTTTGCATAATGTACTATCCAAGGGGTGGTTGCCAAATAGGTGTCTTTTGATGCCATGGGAGAATAATTTACCCATGTTTCAATCGTCTTACTTACGCGCACATAGTAATTCCATTTAAGATCAAGATGCTTGATCCGCCCATCAAAGAACGCGTTCAGCGCATCCTGTTCCTGAATCTTAAACTCATTATTTGTACAGAACTCCAGGACTTCCGCAAACTGATGGCAGGCCCTGATCTTCGCAAGATCCATGACGAGGACGCCTGTATTGATATAATCGCGGGGCTCCTCCATGCCCATCTCAATCTTCGTATAATTGAGCCGGTCTTTATTCAGCGCAATCATACCCTGATATGCAACGTCTGCCACGCCGGCAATCAACGTCCCATCCATATCAAGGTCAAACAGCGCAGCCAGGTCTGCCTCCGCCACCAAGTCACAGTCCATGACAATGGCCTTGTCATACTGCTCCAGGATCCATGGAGTAAATACACGATAATAGGCCTCCCGGCAGTAGACAGAGTTTGCTATATGGAACGCATTTGAGCCAATCAGGGGTTCCGGATCAAGAAACCGCAGGGAAAAGTTTTCTTTGTTCCGTACCATACCCATTAGGATCGACTTGTTTTCTTCAGAGATCCGGCTTTCAAAAATAATAATATCGTAGTGATTTTCCGGAGACGCCGCATCCATAATAGACTGCAGCCAGACAGCCAAGTAGGGGGAATATTCATTGCTGGACAGCGATACAATGGGGATATTCCTTTTTTCAAACGCCGGGATAACCCGCTCAACAGCCCTTGCCCGCGCGAAGGTAACTGGCCGCACCCGCTTGGTGCCGCCCACGTTCTTAAGCTGGATGTCTGCCTCAAAAACCCGGAGCAGCAATTGGGCAATTATGTTTTTGTATTTTAACCCTTCATAAGATTGATACTTTTCATCGATAAAGGGCTGCACCTTTTCTATGATCTCAAGCAAGATGTCATAATAAGTGTGAAACATCGCCTTATCCATTACAAAATTCAGCTTATAAAAGTAGTCAAATTCCTTCATGGCAAAGTGCAGGGCGGCGGCATATTCGCTATGGCTTTCTTCCACTACCTGTTCAAAAGCCTTAAGCATATTGTGCGGGAAAATACTTGTCAGCCTGTAAAAAGCATAATTCTTTAAGTTAGGTATACACCCCTCCGGAAAAGGGACGGATTTCGTATCGCCCGGGATATAGGTAATAAGGCGCAAATTCCCCATGCTTTCCATGATCCCGGCTTCAGACAGTCCAAATCGATCAATACAGTCGTCGGTGAGGTTGCTGACCGACCCTTTTTCTTCTTTTTCGGCAAAATTGAGATAGAAGCCGTCCCCAATGACGCCGTAATAATTCGCGTCGATATTTTCAGCAAGATAATGCAGTCCATCATAGCACGTAGTCTGTCCAAAGCAGTCATAATGAATAAAGCAATCGTCTGGCAGCCGATACTCGTTTTGGTTAAAATGTGGAACCACTATAGCCAAGTTTTTCACTATCATGAATCATGTCGTTCCTTTCTGCGCAAATGTTTACAAGTGCATATACTCCTGCCAAAAATTCCACTGAGTCAATTCGGCACAGTGCTCCTTGTAGCTCCTTGCACACCAGCCAAATTTCAGCCGGATTTGAATGGAAAGAACCCAAAATCGGAATAACCGCAGCAGCCCCTTTGGCAGGCTTCTTTTTGTCCAAAAGCCTTTTGACAATGTTGCGTCCAGGTTCAGGATCTGCTTTGCCCCATAGGCCGCATAGGGAGACAGATAAAACGCCTGTCCACAAGCAACCGAATTCTTATTCTTAAGCAATCCCCACCACAGCGATTTCTTTTTTAGAATGGCATCCCGCTCGATTTCTCTTGTCCTCATGATCCCACTTTCCTGAAACACAGCCGGGAGATTTGATACCTTAGTCAAATGATAGCCTCTGGAAATCAACTGATTGAGAAAGTCCTCCTCATTTCGACCTAACAGGGTATCCTTAAATTTCAAATACCCAAGCAAGAATTCCCGGGCTGCATCAAGAGTAATATCCATTTCTCGGTATCGGTAAAGAAAGAAGTCTCTTTTTATAATATCCCATATGTAACGCACTGCCTGTCTTCCACGAAATTGAGGGGTATATACTGCCTGAATGATTAAATAGTTGCGTAAAAGGTAATACTTTAGATAAGAACCGTATTTTGCATCGTAAGGCATATGCCAAACGCATATGCCGTTTATGCGGATGATCTCTTTCCGCATCCGCAGGGAGTATTCCTGATCGTCCCGTTTCATAAAGAAGGGCATTGGCAGCCCAACCTCTTTTACGGCCTGAGTTGGGATACAGGCAAACCACCAGCCGGCGTACTCTGATTTTTCCGGAATATCATTGGTCAAGACGGCAGATATTTTTCGCAGATCGAACCCCGGATTCTGCATTTTAGGATGCCCGTTGTTCCAAATGCCTCCGAATTCTACCTGTCTGTATCTCTCTTGGGCGTTCATATTCCCGGATGCGAGAATAGAAGATTTGTATTCTTCTTTTAGCAAAGTCAACAGTCGATAGGTTCGAAGTAACACCCGATGATCCAAGATGATATCATCGTCCGAAAGAATAATATTTGTGATCTTTTCTTCCTCTGCGATCTTTTGAATCTCATGCATTCCGCGTCCAAAACCACCGGACGCGCCATAATCTCCTTGCTCAAAGCATCTCACAAAACGGTTTTGTTCGATCCGGCCCTTGAGGGTTCTTCCGTTGTCAACAATAAAAATATATAATTTTTCATGTAGAGGAGAGTTTGGCTCATCAATAATGTATTGCCTCAATCGTTCAATGTTCGCAATCAGATAATCTTCTCGGTGATAAGTACAAATGCTCATTGCCAATTTAATCGGATTACATTCCTGCATCGACGACTGATAAGCCCCTCCAAAAAACTCACAGTGATCCTCTAACGCCGTTAAGGTAAAACTGTATTTTCCTATCTTATCAGTTCGGCCAACAGGAAATTCAACTATGCCGCTGGCAGTAACAGTGGCAGTGGACACAATGCTTTTCTTCACTTTTCCATCTGAAAAAGAGTAAAGTTCAATATCCAGACGAAATGTTCCATGCAATTTCAAAACCAAAGCAATATCTCTTACTGTGGTATATTGACAATAAACCTGGTTGGAAAAGAAATTGAAAAACGTATTGAAACTGGCTTTTCCTCCCGCTCTAAACATCAACTTTTGGGAGTCCTCGTCAAACTCTACGCTATGTTCAACCCTATAATAAAGTCCCCACTCGTTACAGATATCACGCTGTGGGAACAAGATATCCTGAATGATCATGGTTCACACGTCCAATCTACCATGGTATTTTAGACACTTTTGATTGGGGACGGGTTTATACTGCATCTCCATCTTGTATCTCTCCGTTATTAATCTCTGCAACGCCCCGCCGCTTCGCCGGGGTTATCAAATAATATATTTTTTTCAAGAATTCCCTCCGCCGGGAACCTTTTGGCATGACAGGATCCACTACCGCGCGTATTCCCAGATCCAAACGACTCCAAACTACACGCTTCAGATAATCCAGCGGCCCCTTAAATCGGTCTGTATCACGGAAAAAAATCAATTGCAGCTCCTGTACCCGCCACTGTTCCTTCGTTGTTATGTGATAGATAAATATCCCATAGAGCATCTCCCCCAAAAAGGCCGGGGTGCGGAGCATGGTCTGGGTATATCCCGTGGTATCCAGCCGCCGCTCCACCTCGAACATAATGGGAAACTGGAGCCTGCATAGCCGGTCAAACAGCTTCTTTTTCAAAATATAGCAGTTATAGCCCCGGTGCAGCTCTCCGCTGAAATACTCCCGGGCTGACAGGCTATACTCCGGTGCCAATTCATCAATGAGCTGGAAAAGGAGCGGCAGGGCTTTGTCGTCAAAAAATTCGCCCTCATGGGCACGCCACATCTCGTAAACGGTCTTTTGCTTCCCATGAGGTGTTGGAATATTTTTGACTGGGGCATATTCCGAAACCACGGCATCATATTGCACGATTTTGCGCTTCATAGCGGCAGCATCCAGAAGACCATAGTTCCTCTTTGCGCCGTTGGTCATCACGGGGACGTAGATCATCCCGCTTTCATCCACCTGATGACGTTTGGATGAAAAGGAGAGATACCGGCGGTAATGACACAAGCCATAATACTCCGCCTGGGCATTCTTCCAGGCCCAATACTGAACAGTGAACTCGCAAAAGCTCATGCGCCGCTCCGATATATGATCCCCGGTATCATCTCCCAGGATCTCCATGGGATTTTCTGAATCAAATACCGCGCCGCATCGAACGGGAACATAAACAGGGTTGTCCACCAACTCGCTGTCAATATCAATCCGGTGAGAGACAAAGATTTGAATGTCATCCACTCCTGCTTTCCCTCCCCTGTCTCTTGGCCTTGATTCTCTCCAGCAGTCGTTCCGGAATCATTCCCACAAGAATAGGCTTTATTACATAGGGAAGCGCTCCCGGCAGCAGGCCAAGGCTTATGAATCGAACGTACCGGGTCTTTACCTCATTCCATCGCAGGGCCATGGTTCGTTTTTTACTGCCCAGAGGCGGAAGGGTGTACGTAAACAGCGGTTCCTGGACGTTTCCCCCTCGATACCCCTCCTCGTAGAGCCGGAGAAGGAGATCGTAGTCCTCGCAGCCGGTGCATCGGGCCAGCTCACAGTACCCCCCCACCGCTTCCAGTGCAGGGCGGCGAAACAGCAGCGTGGGGTGGAGAAACGGCTGGACAAATAGGAAATCCTTGATTTCCGGCGCGGCGGAAAACCGGCGTATTCCCTCTGATCTTCCTTCACGCTCCATCTGAGCCACGCAACCCACAAAAGCCGCCCAGGGATGGTTCTGTAGGTATGCCATTTGGACACGGAGACGATTGGGTGCGGAAACATCATCGTCGTCCATCCTGGCGATCCAATCCCCTCTGGCCGCTTTGAGGCAACGGTTCAGTTGCCCGGGAAGCCCCGATGTGCCAGTCCCATCCAGGATATGGATCCTGGGATCCTCTTGAGCGAAAACACTTAAGCGAATTTTAGCTTCCTGATTAGAATCCCGTTCACAAATCAGAAGCTCCCAATTTGAATAAACCTGGGTCTGGATGGAGCGGATGGCCCGTTCTAAAAGGAAAAGGCCGTCCCGTTGATACCGCACCCCCATACAGATGGAGACCAGCGGTTGCTTCTCATCCGGCATAGGCATTGCACACCTCATCCGCCGCCCCCATCATCTTCATCTGACCATGCTCCAGCCAAACCACCCGTTTGCACATCTCCCGAATCTGTTCAATACTGTGGCTTACAAACAGCACCGTGGTTCCCCCACCCATTAACTCCAGCATCCGGCGTTTGCTTTTTTCTCGAAATTGGGCATCCCCCACCGATAAGATTTCGTCCACAATCAAGATTTCTGGATTCACGGCCGTGGCTACGGAAAAGCCAAGCCTTGCCAGCATCCCTGATGAGTAATTGCGGACAGGAACCTCAATAAACTGTCCCAATTCAGAAAAATCTACGATCTCATTGTATTTTTTGTTCAAGAATTCCCCGCTGTAACCTAAAATGGATCCGTTGAGAAAGATATTCTCACGGCCCGTTAGATTAAGGTCAAATCCGCTGCCCAGTTCCAGCATAGGAACTACGTTTCCGTAACACTGCACCCTTCCTTCTGTTGGTTTTAGAATTCCAGAAATTATCTTTAACATGGTGCTCTTTCCCGCTCCATTTCGGCCAATAAGGCCCAAATTTTCTCCTTTTTCTACTGCGAAAGAAACATTTTGCAGAGCGGTAAACTCCTGGTATCTTAGCTTCCCCCGCAGAGCGGTTGTGACGAACTCCTTCAGCGAGAGCATCTTGTCACTGTTCATCCGGAAGCGCATGGTCACGTTAGAGACCTCAATCATCGTTTCGCTCATGTCGGCCTCCTTACAGATACAATACGAACCGATCCTGACCTTTGCGGAATATCAACGCTCCAGCCAGAAGCATCCCAAGGGCAATGGCGAGGCATTGCACATAAACTGCCGGTTCTGGAGACAGCCCATCCAAAATACACATCCGAATGTTTTTCAAAAAGTGGTACAGTGGATTGATCTTCAGAATGAACCTGAACTCCTCAGGCAGAATGGTTTCCGGATAGAAGATAGGCGTGGCGTACATCCACATCATGCTGAACACGCTCCAAAGGAACTGGGTGTCCCGAAAAAACACCATGGATGTCGATAGCAGCAAACCAAGCCCCAGACTAAAGATGATTAAACATAATATAAAGTAAAGGGACAACACAACAGACTTATGGAATTCCACCCCAGTAAACACACATACTATCAATAATGGGATTAAAGAAATGGCCAAGTTTATCACCGAAGACATGAGCCTGGTTAAGGGATAAATGTATTTGGGGATATAGACCTTAGTAATCAATCTGGCATTACCGGTGATGGCGGTAAGAGACATACCGCAGGCCTCAGAGAAAAAATGAAACGATACAACGCCAATCAGCAAGTACGCCGGATAATGCGGAATATTTCGGCGAAATACTGTGGAAAACACAAAATATTGTACGCCCATGGTCAGCAAGGGGTTGAGAAAGCTCCAGAACACGCCCAGCACAGATCGTTTATATTTTGTATGGAAGTCCCGGCTTACCAGTTGGTGGATGAGGAAGCGGTACTTTTGCACCGCGATCACCGCATTGACCGCATAGCTGCGCTTTCCGCTCCGAACCCGCAGCCAGACTGCCGTGATAAACAGCAGGATCAGGGCCAGTCCCACCGCCGCGAACTGCCAGTAATGCAGACCCGTCCAGATGTAGTCCGTGCCGGACAGGGCAAAGCAGAGCACACCAGACGTTGGCGCCCCATTGAGGGAGAGCTCCCAGCCCTCCTCCCGCCCCTGGGTGTCCATCAGCGGCGAGGCCGCGCTGCCCAGCTGGCTGTCGGCGGTGAGCCGCAGGAGCAGCGGCGCCTGATACAGTCCTTCGATAGGCGTCTCCGCCGTCAGCGTGGTCAGCCCGCCCTCCGGGATCCCGGCGGCGTCAAAGCTCTGGAACAGCAGCACCGCCCCGGAGCGCAGATCCACCAACTCCGCCAGCACAATCCCGGCGTTGGGCCGGTAGTACGTCCCCCACTGGATGTCGATCCGCTCCAAGCGCTGGATTTCCGTGGTAAACCGCTGTTCCACCACGCTGCCCGAAATCAGCTCCACCGTGCCGCTGTCCGCCGCGGGCAGCTCCAAATTGCCCCGGGACTGGCGCAGGTGGAGCTGTTCTCCCGCTAAAAAGTAAAACACCACCACCGCCGCAATATATCCAATGACCAGGATCAGCGCCAGCCGGCGGAGCAGCGCGGTATGTCCTTCTTTATCTTGCGCCTTGGGCGTTTTCTTTCCCGTCAAATCCATCCTGCATACTTTCCTTTTTTTTCGTATTGGCGGGGCTACTGATCCCACCCCACCGTCAGCTGCTCCATCTCCAGCTGCCGCTCCATGGTCTGCTCCACCAGCAGGGCTACGTTGGCCTCAATCGTGGCCAACGTGCTTTGATACAGCTTCCGGAGGCAGCGGGGATTTCCCTTTTCCTCCGGCACCTGGGCCGCCTGACAGAGCTGGCGGATGAGGGTACATATATAGGTTCGGTTGAGGGTCTTGCCCTCCCGGGTCACGAAAAGGGAGCCGGTAAGCCGACCCTCCCGATCGGCAAAGCGCAACAGCTCCTCCTGCAAGCATTTGGGGATACGCACCAGGGTTTTTATCCCGCTGGGCATGGTCAGAAACTGCCCTTCCGTCACCGCCTCCACCGTCACTTTATCCAACTCCTGCACGTTCAGCGGTGTGGTGGCAAAGAGCTTGACCAGCAGATAGGCCTTCTCCTTGCCCAAGAGTTTCGCCGTCTGAAGCAGGCGGAGGTATTCTGTGCGGGTCAGCTCCGGCTGGGGAACCTTTTCCGGCTTCACCTTCTCCGCTGCCTGCAGACCCCGGTGGCCGATAAACTTCAAAAAGGTGTTGCTGGCGGACAGGAAGCCGTTGACGGAACTGGCGGAATACCCCTCTGCCAGCAATTGATCCCTCCACTGATCCATAAAGCCGAGGCGGATAATTTTGTCATCCGGAAGGTCATCATAGAGCTTTTCCAGCTTTCGCTGATAGCTTTGTAGCGTTTCCTCCGAGTATCCCTGCTTTTGATAGAAAGCCAGGTATTCCTTCACGCTTTCCGGGGTCAGCATGACGTCCAGCTTTGTATCGGGCTGAGACAGATGGAGGGCAGCGCGTCTTTGAATGGGCCTACGTTGTTTGATCTGCCCCATAGTATGCTCCCTCCTTTGCCTCTCTGCCGTATGCTTTGGCTCATAAAGTGTGGGTTGTAGGCCACATTTTCCTCTTGCATAATCTGGAGATATGTGATAAAGTTATTTATCAAAGTAGACAAGAATAGGGCAAGCCATTTATGAAAAATAGCTTGCCGCGTTCAAAACCATGGCTCATTTCGCGTGGACTGCAACCCACACGTTATAGTCCAAACTACTCCTTACACCACCGCTGGAAGGTGCCGTGGGCCACGCCCAGCTTCCTGGCCGCCGCCCTGCCGCTGATCTCGCCCCGCTGCCAGGCGGTCATTATGTCCTCGTAATCCTCGCCCCGATCCTTGAACTTGCGCCCGAAGTGGATGCCTTTGGCCTTGGCCGCCGCAATGCCCTCCGCCTGCCGCTGGCGGTTGAACTCCCGCTCTGTCTGCGCCACATAGCTTAGAAGCTGGAGGACGATGTCGGCGATCAGCACGCCTGTGAGATCCCGGCCCTGGCGGGTGTCCAGCAGGGGCATATCCAACACCACGATGGCCACTTGCTTTTCCTTGGTCAGCAGCCGCCACTGTTCCAGGATCTCGTCATAGTTCCGCCCCAGCCGGTCGATGCTCTTGATGACAAGGGTATCGCCGGTTTTCAGTTTGCATATCAGCCGCCGGTATCCGGGACGGGCAAAATCCTTGCCCGATACGGTGGCGCAAGGTTTGATGGGGATTGCTTGTATTTTCCTTCCGCCTATAGTATACTATAGGCATAGAAAAAAGGGTGGGAGGTGCTGGCGTGGAGTTTAGACCATTTGTGATTTTGGCTGCCACGGGTGGGGAAATGCCGGTTCAGATCGTTCCGGCCCAAGATGACGATTGACAGGTCACTCATTGACAGGTCACTCGCGGGATCCCGGCATGGCAGATAGACTGGACATCGGAATTCTTGGCGGAACCCACGGTGGAAAAATACGCTGTCAAAGCCGTCGACGAAGACTTGATTGCCCTCGTTGCCTACCAAATTCGGGGACGCAGCGCTTATGTGTATATCTTTTATGCGGAGAGTACGCCCCCAGTAACCCAACTATTACGGCCAAAGAGAGCAGAAAATATTACGGGATTGGTGGATTCCTGATTGCATATGGGAGCAAGTACTCTACTGATAACGGCTGCCGCGGAGATGTAGTATTTGACGCGAAAACAATGGCACGTTGGAATAAATCCTTTCCCGCAATTCTGACAGTTCAGTTCTTCGGCCATCCCTGCACCCCCTTTTTCCTATTTTACCATGGGGGTACAGGTTCACACCTATTTGACGCTTACCTGCGGCTCGATTTTTCTCGCAAGGAAACAAAAAGCGGCTATGTAACGTGGGCTTGCAGGACGCACAATTACCAGGCGCAGAACTGCTCTATGGGCCGCATTCCGGAAACAGAGATCTACGCCGTCTTCGTCCGCCTCTACAACAAGCTGAAGCAGCTTATCCATGCTGAGAAACACGCGTTCCGCGCTGACGCCCTCGCCGTCCCCCAGCGGTTCCGTGAAGTAGATGTTTTTCCCCATTACCGGATTCCCATCTTTTGGCCTTTTTTATGGGAGGGGATTGACAAAGGATAGGGTTTATGCTATCATATCCAGGCTGACATCTGCGGATGCGCCCTTTATGCGGGTGTAGTTCAATGGTAGAATCCCAGCCTTCCAAGCTGGTCGCGTGGGTTCGATTCCCATCACCCGCTCC